>Ga0138256_10002632_pt1 | contig 19177 bp, 18 predicted proteins | sample KNB2016incub_MG_FD_105486 | JGI IMG/M metagenome (GOLD analysis project Ga0138256, IMG submission 105486) | Active sludge microbial communities from wastewater in Klosterneuburg, Austria - KNB2014incub_MG | ecosystem: Engineered > WWTP > Activated sludge > Unclassified | place: Austria... | reverse complement strand
TCTTCTTTGCCCGGAGCAAAGTCACGGAGGTAAATTAATAGAAAGCCATAAGCCATAAAAAGCCCCATGGTCAGGAAGCCAATTGCCAGGTTGTTTTTACCGTTCATTTTATTGAATTTATAATGTAAGTGAATATTCACTCACAAAGATAAATGAATTTGTATTCAGTCTGTTAAGATTAATTGATTAATCTCCAAAATATGACGAAAATCATCTGGTGCGGTGGTATATCGGCTCTATGGGGCTTGTCCGTGTGTCGGCTTGGCTGAAGGGTCAAACCCCAAATGTGCCAATGTGGAGAGGCTAAAATTATTTATTAAAAGAGCGGTGAGAAAATTTTGAAAGCCTTGCGTTGGCTTGAGTGGCGGCAAACTGTCTGGTTGTCAACAGAGTTAAGTTCTACTGGAAGTGAGTCCGGGGCTTGATTGTAGTACTTTTTGACTTGGAGACGTGGTGGATTTTAGCATCCGGCTGCGCTGTCGGCACGTCTCTGGAGGCCGATGGATAACTATCGGGATTCAATACAAGTCTTAATGCTGAACAATGCATCACGTGCGTGCAGGATTTCAGCGAAGCACTTCAGCGGCCAAATTGTCAAACCTATTTTAGCAGCTCGATGTTATTGCCTGTCCACTATGTAATTTAGTTCAGTTACCCCGGACGCAAATTGCCGGGTAGTCAACAGGTTAAGTTTTATTTTGTCCCGCTGCGCCGACGGCAAGCCTTTGGCGGCCGATGGATAGCTATCGGGATTGCTGTCTGTAAACAATGGAATGCCTCGACCCAGAATTATTGGATTAACAAATAACCAGTAGCCGTCAATTAAATTCTGCTGAATAAGTGAATGTGTAGCGGTCGGGCTACCAAAAAGCAGGATGTCTTCATTTCCGCTCCCACCTGAGGCGGGACGGGATTGTTTGATTTCATTTATGCTGTTCAAAAGGTTGTCACTGATAATTTCTGTGTTCGTCAGCCCGAGAGAAATTGGATCCGCTTCTTTCATTGTTTTTGATAAAACAATTTTATGAACCTTGCTATACCATTTAGAATGTTCAATGTCGTGCCTGGTCGCTGTCGGTTTGTCTGCTGCGGTAGGCCAGTAATTTTCCATCATTTGATACGTTACCCGTCCATATAATGCAGTATCGGTTTCTTTTACCCGCTTACCGACAAAATCAAATAATTCTTCATCAATTTTAACCCAGTCGAGTTCTCCGTTTGGTCCTGCCACAAAACCGTCAAGCGATATATGCATAAATGAAATTATTTTTCTCATATTTTTCGATTCTTTATTCAGGCCTTATGATTTGTTATTAACTAATAATTTAATATAGTTTTCAAGTCGATTTAATGTTTGTTTACCCCCTTCAATAGCATTTACCTGCCTGTTTAATTCTTCAATAATTTCTTTGGACTTAAAAATTGACTTCATGGTCAGTAATGTTTTTCCCTCCATCTCTTCAAATAAAATGGTAACTGTAAAGTTGTACTCTTCGCTTCGTTCGCCAGAATGTTTATAAGATAAAAGAGAAGGTTTTTTTACTTCCACATACTCAATTTTGTTGTCCCAATCCCGTCCCATGCCATGCATAATAAAATCCCAAATTTGGCCAGATGCTACATCCATGGACTTTGTGGTTAACGAAAAACCATCTGGTCCCCACCATTCCTTTATATGTGCCGGGTTGGTCCATACTTCCCACACTAGATCTCTTGGGGCATCCAGAATCCTGGTATGGATCATCATGTTCTCTTCCTGTTTGAAGGTATTATATGTTTCCATCTCTTATTTCTTCTTTTTTTGAATTTTAGCCAGATAGCTTTCCAATGAGTCCAGTTTCTTTTCCCAAAATTGTTGATATTGACTGACCCAATCGGATACTTCTTTCATTTTCAAAGGATTAAAGTGATAGTATATTTCACGTCCCCTTTGCTCTTGCTTTACCAGTTGACATTCTGTCAAAATCTGAATATGCTTTGAAATGGTTTGTCTTGAAGAATCAAAGTTTCCCGCAATGGCCCCCGGGGTCATAGCCTGAAATGCCAACAAACCCAATATTGCCCTGCGTGTCGGGTCAGCGATGGCTTGAAATATATCTCTGCGTGTTTCCATTTTATGCAGTTATTTGACTGCAAAAATAGTGCAATCATTTGACTGCGCAAATTTTTTTACTCTAAATTTAATAAATGAATAAGTAGACTTTACCAGTGCAATTTAAAGTCGCACTAAATTGATCCCTTATGTAAATGGCTTACTGCAAGTGTGGTCCCGAAGCGGGATAGGCTTTTGTCTGCCGGGAAAAAAACTGATAGAAATTATTTGATGAAGTCAAGAATGGCCGCTTAGTGCTGCATTTCTTGCCCCAACCAGTGCTGAAAACTGATTTGAAGCGTTTTGAACTTCCGTCCAGTTACACTTGGGGTATGACTATATTAACGGCTATGCTTCTTATCTGTAAGCTCGGGGAAACCTGATTTTTTTAGCTGTTCGTTTGCCTTAGCAAGTTTCCCCGGAAATAAAACTACGTTGTCATACTTGTCTAATGAAGGGTCAATTCGGACTGCAGGAACCTTCTTTTTATTTATTTCAAGCATTGTTTTCATATTTCAAAATTACTGTTTTTTTCTTCGAACAGCAAAAGCCTGATAATCCTTCCCAAATTCATACCATTCCCACTCGTTTCTACTCTCTCCCATAATATCAAAATCTGCTGATACTACATCAAAATATTTATTGATTCCCATTCTGTAAAGTCTTGTCCTTGCTGCGTTACTTCCTGTTGCGTAAATCCAACACTCCGGATAACGATCCGCAAAAGCATAAATTGCAGAAACTACAGTTGCAAGCACTTTTTCGGAGTCTCCATTGTCTGTAATTATTTGATCGTTAATTTGTCCAGTTTCCAAATTTTTGTCTCCAAAGGCAAGGTTATATAGGTTTTCAATGTTCATTTGCTGAAACTGAATAACTTTTACAATTTTTCCATTTTTACCTTCACTTAAAAATTCAAAAGTGGTTAAATTCCGCCCTGCTTTTAATTCGTATCGGTCAAGTTTCATATTTTGTTTTTGTCAAAAGAAAAATATGGCTTTCTTTCATGCTCAATTTATAATGAAATGTCGAATTAGCATTGCCGCATAACGTTGAGTGTTGCCGAAGGTGGGGATTAAGGGCGAAAATGTATCAACCGGCACAAGACTATGTGATGTCAAAAATGGCAGAATTACCAATAGCGCCTCACCTTTTGGCAACACAATGTTTGTGGTATTTTTTCTTCTATTTGTCCATCATCATCACCCATTTGTTAATGACAGAAATTAGGTCATTTTTCTTGTTAGCTATATCTACCATGTTTTCAAACCGTGCCACTCTCGCTTCTTTTGCGTCTCCTTCCAAAAGACCTGTTTTGTCATTAATCAAAGCTCCCTTATGAAAAGTTAGATTAACAAACTTTTTTGCTCTTGGATTAAATGTACAAATATTGTCTTTGTAATAGAAACTTGGTGCTGACCATTTAATGTCTTCAGTAACTTTCTCACATGCTGATAATATTATCTCTCGAACTTGCTCCATTTCTGCTTTTAATGGATTATCAAGTCTTTCCATATACTCATTAACATTAGGATTTTTTCTCATTTTTTAATGTATTTAAAAGGATGAATAAAGCCATTGCAATAAATAGAATCGACACAAGTCCAAAAACAAACATATTGTTCACAAAAACAGCAATAGTGGCGATGAGGAATGTTAAAGCCATAATTATTGCACCAGTCTTTCTGTATTTTGGTAGAATCAATAAAATGCCTCCAATCAGTTGAATTACCCCTAATACTGTTGTACCCACAACTCCAAACCCAATTTTACTAAATAGCTCAATGTCTTCTTTTTGTTGTAAGATCTTAAAAATACCTGTGGCAATACTTAGTAGTATAGTAAGAACCAAAATTATCTTATTAAGTGTTATCATTATGGCAAGATTTTAACCTCTTTGAACTAACGAAAACCAATTGCCAGAATCATCTTTAAAGAGAGCTTCTGTTCCATAAAACTCTTTAGTAGGTTTTTTGGTGAATACTACGCCTTTATCAACAAGTTCAGTATATGTTGCATTAATATCAACACATTCAAAAACACCAAAGCCGAATACTCCCTTTTTGACCAAATCTGATAATTTTATAGCCGTTTCCGAATCGAACATCCCGCCAGCGGAAATAGGCATTAATGTTATTTCTATTTCTTTTTGGTCTTTAGGTGATACCGTGAGCCAAAAGGCGTTTTCTCCAATAGGAATTTCCATTTCTACTGTGAATCCCAGTTTGTTAACATAAAAGTCCTTAGCACTTTGTTGGTCTAAAACATAAATGCTTGAGTGTGAAAGTTTACTTATCAATTTTTTTGTTTTTAAGTTAATTTGTAAACGCAAAGAGATGAAAATATCCAAATAACTACTTATCCAAAATTGCTATTTTGTCCAACCAAAATTTTCAGCAAAGCAATTTGGAATAAAAGACAAGGGCTCTTTTCGTATATTTTCCTTTTGATTTTCTTGCTGGTTGATGTAGTCTGTCGGTGTAATTCCGTTATGCTTCTTGAAAAGCTTAGTGAACGAAGTAACACTTTCAAAGTTTAAGTCAAAACATACAGAAGATACCATCGCTCCTTCTTTACCTAATTGCTTTTTCGCTTCTTCAATTCTCAGCATAGTTAAATATTGATATGGAGTTTTACCATACGATGCTTTGAAAAGCCTTAAAAAATGATATTTAGAAAAACAAGCTTCGTTAGCAATTTCACTTACGTCTATCGCTTTATTATAATTGTTGTCAATGAAGATTTTTGCTACAACAATTCTTCGGTACAGGTATGCTTTTGAAAAGTGTTGTGCTGTCACTATACAATTACCACTACCATCTGCTATTATGCAATATTGCCTTAAATATCAAATATCAGCATTAAATACGAATTTCCATAATGACTATCGGGTTGCGAAACCTGAATTTAATAGTTTCGTTGGCTGCCATGATTTTTATGGTCTCCCTGACAGTCACCCATAGACCTCCCTTCAAAGTTCAACCGATTTACCCTCCTGGGCCAGGAAACATGAAAATGTATAATTCCGCTCTTTAATCATCTTTTGGCAAAACTCAGATATCTGATCCATGAACGTATCGTCATGATCCGGATCATGATGGATAATAGCCAATCGTTTTACTTTTGCTTCAGCAGCGCGCTCCAAAGCATCCAGGAAGGTACTGTGTCCCCATCCCTTTTTGTGTTTGTATTCCTCCTCAGTATATTGCGCTTCAGATATCAGCAAATCCGCATTTTCGGCAAAGCGGGCTATTTCCAGGTCGAGTGCATGCATACCTGGCCCATCAGGCGACAAACGCCCATAATTCTCATGATCGCTGATATAGACCAGAGATCGGCCTGCATAGGATATACGGAAACCTATTGCAAGACCGGGATGATTTAGAAACATATAGGAAACCTGGATGTCTCCCAGATTTACTTCGGACTCTAATTCGCGAAAATCCAGGTTGGCCTTCATTTCGGTCAAAGGGACCGGAAAATAGTCGTTATCCATCAGTCCCCTGAATACTTTTTCCAGCGGTTTTTCCGCACCGTGCAGGCTGTAAATTGTAAATTCATTTCCCGGGATGTAAGCCGGTACAAAAAAAGGAAATCCCTGAATATGATCCCAGTGAGTATGCCCTACAAAGAGGTGTCCATTGATCGGTTTTTGTTTGAATTCTTGGAGCAGGGAAAGCCCCAGCGGCCGAATCCCAGTGCCGGCATCCAGAATCAGCAATTGATCGCCGCACCGTACTTCAACGCAGGCGGTATTACCGCCATATTTCACCGTGTCAGGTCCCGGGGTTGCTATCGAACCGCGTACTCCCCAGAACCGAATGGTAAAAGGTAATTTGGTTTCTCCCAAAAGGTCGGAAATGGCTTTCCAGAAAACCTGTAAGTCGAACGGTTTGCTCAAATAACGATCTGCCCCCAGCTTTATCGTTCTTTCTAAATCCGCTGCATACGTTTTGGCAGAGATCACAAGGATCTTTACATTGTCCAGACTGGTATCATTGCGAATCTCCTGAATCAGGGTGTAGCCGTGCATCTTGGGCATCATCAAGTCCAGAACCACTACATCGGGGCGGTGCTCTTTTGCCATTTGCAACCCATCGGCTCCGTTATCAGCAGTCAACGTCTCGACATTTTCTGATTTTAGCCGTTTCGCCATGAAGGTCAGAATCGCAAGATTATCGTCGATCAGGAGAACTTTTTTCATAAACTAAATCTGTGGACAGTGAAAAAGAACCGGATATGAGGTGCCCGCTTCAAATGTCTGGGTTTTTTTCGTTTAACAAAGTTCTTTTCATGAAATATTAAGCGCTAAGTTCAATGCCTCCATAAATGCATTGATTCTGATCGGTTTGGTTAGATACAAGAAGAACCCTGCCTGCAGGCCCCTATCGATATCGCGTTCCATTGCATTTGCAGTAAGAGCAATGACGGGAATGTGCGCAGTTTCCGGGGTTTCGCGCAAAATTTTCAGGGCTTCGATACCGCTCATACCTGGTAAATTGATGTCCATCAGGATCACATCCGGTTGGCTGGTACGCGCAAGCTCGATTCCCAGATTCCCGTTTATTGCACTTAACAAACGCAGATCCGGACGTCGTGCTATGAGTTGCTCCACCAGTTTTAAATTTGCCGGGTTATCCTCGACATAAAGTACGGTACGTAATAGCGCGTCCTCTTCAACTTCGGGATGGGCAACTATAGCGGGCTCGGCCTGGTCAACGATATGTTGTGGCGCATCCGTCGTGCCCAGCTCAATCCAAAACTTACTTCCCGTGCCTACCTTGCTTTCCACACCAATCGTGCCACCCATCAGTTCGACAAGTCGTTTGGTTACCACAAGGCCAATACCTGTTCCCTGATTGTTTCCGCCCTCTTGTCCGAGGCGATTAAATGGCTGGAAAAGCTGAGCCAGTTTTTCCTCAGATAATCCCTCGCCGGTGTCTTCGACGCCAATATTCATATGTCCAGGGCTGCCCGGTGCAGAGATGACAACCACCATTCCTCCTGCCCGGTTGTATTTTATTGCATTGGATAAAAGGTTGATGAGCACTTGTTTCAACCGGGTCCTGTCAGCCTGGACAAAACAAGGGATGTCGAATCGCGGAAATGAAACGTGAACGTTACTTTGTTGCGCCTGTGGTTCGATCATAGCCTGGCATTCGAGCATGACTTCAGACAATAAAACTGGTTCTGGCGACAGTGACACCTTACCGGACTCGATAACCGCAAGATCCAGGATTTCGTTGATCAACTTCAACAGGTGCCATCCCGCCTGAAGAATCTGGGTAATGTTTTCCATTTGAGTGGATGAAGGCGCAGGAGTATTTGACTCCATGAGTTGCGCGAATCCAAGTATAGCGCTGAGCGGAGTGCGGAGCTCATGGCTCATACTGGAAAGGAAATCTGATTTCGCCAGGTTGGCTTGTTCCGCGGCGGATTTAGCGATCTCCAGCTCGACGTTTTTATCCTGTAGTGTCCATTCAAAGCGTTTGAGTTCAGTGACATCGCGCGCTGCCGCAAATACGCCCTGCAGTTTCCTGTCCCGGTTATAAAAGGTCGTCGCATTGTACGATACCACGGTCTCTTTTCCGTTTCTGGCGCGTGCGGTCAGTTCATAGTTGGTTACCTTTTTTTCGCTGAGCACCAGCTTAATGCCCGCCTCAGCCCGCTCCGGGTCAGTGAAGTAGTTCTTAAAAGGTGCACCAATGAGTTCATCGCGGGTACAGCCAGTGAGCGCTTCCATCTGCTTGTTTACATCGGTGATGATACCATATGGGTCAGTGGTCATCAATGCGTCAATATTGGATTCGATCAAGGAACGGGTGTAGAACTGCTGATCACGCAGACGCTGATCCAGCTTCTTCTGCTCTTCTTCTACCTGTTTACGCGCGGTATTATCAGTGCCTATCAGAAGATATCCAATGATGACGTCCTGATCGTCGCGCAGGGCGGTCACGGACACGACCGCAGGGAAGCGACTACCATCTTTGCGGATATAGGTCAACTCGTAGATGTCTTCGATCCCACGCGAGGCCTTGAAGACCAGGGCCTCAAAGCCCGGAGTAATGGTGGTGGAGAGCTCAAGGCTCAAGGTCTTAGCACGGGCGATTACTTCCTGCGGGTCGGAAATGTCAGCAGGGGTGATCTTATCTAATACTTCAGCAGCGGAGTAGCCCAGCATCCGCTCAGCGCCGACATTGAATATTTGAATGACCCCTTTGGCGTCGGTGGCAATGCTTGAAAAATTTGCACTATTGAAAATCGCATTCTGCAAAGCCCCCGCTCTGAGCAGTGCTTCCTCAGCCTGCTTGCGAGCCGTGTTATCGGTGCCGATCAATAAATAACCTATGATGGTGCTATGCACGTCGCGTAGGGCAGTGACTGATACCACGGCCGGGAAACGGCTGCTGTCCTTGCGGATATAGGTCAATTCGTAGATGTCTTCAATTCCGCGCGAAGCTTTAAAGACCAGGGCCTCGAAACCCGGGGCTATCGGGGTTGCCAGTTCAAGGCTCAATGACTGGGCGCGCGCGATCACTTCGTGTGAATCAGAAATCTCGGCAGGAGTAATTTTGTTCAGCACTTCCGAGGCAGCGTAGCCGAGCATTCTTTCAGCTCCGACATTAAAAAGTTGAATAACGCCTTTAGCGTCGGTGGCGATAATCGAGAAGTTGGCGCTGTTGAAAATTGCCTTCTGTAAGGCTCCTGCTGCAAGGAGTACTTCTTGTCGCCGTCCCTCGCTAATGACATCTATTGCACCATCTGCCCCGGTGATGGTGGCAGGGTCTGGATTCGGAGTAGGCATACTCATGCCCCTTTCAATAATGGCTGCAATTTCATTGATCATGATCAATCTTGTTTATTATAGTCGGCTTAAAATGGGTTTAGGAATTATGCCACTGGGGCATAGGTCTGATTTTTAAATCAGCTCACCCTTATCGGTATTATCCTCAAGTTACGATTTAAAGTTATCATATCAATGTAAATTATTTAAATGGGTGTAGGACAGCGAAGCGAAACGCACAATAATAATTTATCTAAAAAGTCATAAACAAGAGGAACTAAAAGGTAGTATTAATGAGCCCTATAGTTGCGTGTAGAATTATCGCTGGCGTTTGAATTGTGCCAGGGCAAATACAATTCACCCTTATATTAAATGCGGCATAATCGATGGCAGTGCTTTTGGCGAGTTGGGCTATGGCGCCTTTTGTCATACCATAAACAGCGCTGCTGGCTTTACCAACGAAAGACTGGTCGGAGCCCATGAGAACAATACTTCCTTTTTGTTGTTGTTTCATAATTGGGATTACTGTTTTTAATAAATAAAATGTGCCCATTAGGTTAATGCCAACCAATGATTCCAGTTGCTCATAGCTGGTGTCTTCGATATTGGCGAAAAGATGTCGGCCGGCATTTGCAAATAAAAAGTCTATCTTTTTTTCTTTTTCATAAATGATCTTTATAGCTTGCTCTACATTAACCCGGTTGCTCACGTCACAATCAATAAAGTAGGGATCAGGTGGGATAGGTGGAGTATTATCGAGGTTGTATACCAGACTGCCCTCTTTTTTTAGTAGTTCCAGTGTGGCTTTGCCAATTCCCGAGCTGGCCCCGGTGATAACGGTAACAGTATTTTTCCATTGCATGAGGTTGAATTTTTATTATGCTATAGATACGATTTCTTGTAACGTCCGTGGCTCACTGCTATAGGGGATTATTGCTTGTCCGCCCCGGCCCGAAACATAATAAAGAAACGAATTTTTGTCTAAAACACCAATCTGTACTCAAGGCTTGCACACAACTGTTTCGGACTTTGGATAGGTAAGAGGTACAAATGTTCAATTTCGCACAAAAGTTCAACCCAGGGTTTTCAATTATTTAACACCTTAACATAACCATGGCTAGATGATGTTTTAACTTTGATAAACAGGACTCCTTTATAATTTAGATCAGGTAATTTAAAATAATGATTATCAATCACTCTATCCGATCTGGATATTCTTATTGTTTTTCCTAACGCATCTATAATTTCTATTTCAACAGGACTGGAATAATCTAGTTTTATATCGACATTCAAAGTTTCACTAAACGGATTAGGGTAAGCCCGTATAGACTTATTTGATAACACATCCAGATTAGGTGTTGCACCCTTTGGGAGCACTAATAGATCGTAAGTACCCTTTGCCTGCTGCCAGCCATCTACTACTATATAATAAGTTCCTTTCGGCAAATTTCGGGTTATGACGGACTCTATTATTCCGGAATTTCCTCCTCCTGACGCTATAAAATCATTATTATCACAGGATCTTAACAGAAGAAGATCCAGGGCGGCAGATTTATTATTGAGCTTGATGGTGACTTCACCACCTGGCCATTCGAGTTTGTGTACTCCTTCAGGACCGGTAGATTGCCACCAGGGATCATTATTATAATTATTTACATTATTTCTACCGATGGAGGTATTGCCTTGTATCGTTCTTCCAATACTCACTTCGGGAGCATCTCCACAAGCCAATACTCCAAATATGGGTGAAGATGCAGAGGAGGAATTATATCCGTCCTGTCGAAGATCCGTAGCGGGCATCCAGGTATTGCTTTCATTGAATATTTTTTTCATGAATTCAGCACGCTGGGCATTGTAAGCTCTTAATCCGGGAAAATAATAACCAGGTGCGCTGCTATTAAACCAGGTTTGAACATCAAAACAAAAACATTCTGAGCTCTTCCCTCTTTCAGCTTCACACATAGCATTAGCATCTACTATAGGTATATAACCACAGAGTTCTTGTAATGCATGGGCAAATTCATGTACACCATGATCAAATCTTCTAAATGTAATATCCAATGGCCGGTTTACAATGCCTGTCTTGCAGGTAAGCTCTTCATTGGCCAAAATAGCCTTTTTGGGATGAGCATAGGCTGCCATACCTCTGAATTGTGAAGCACTTTCCTTTGAAATCCAGGTTGTGAAAAATTGGTTTGGAACTGCGCTATTGAGATCATTTTTATTAATGAGGATAAGACTCTGGCCCTTAAGTGCCGAAAGTGTTTTTATAAGATTTTGATCTATTTTAGGTTCAGAAGGTTTGGGTGAAACAACTGCATTCAGTATGTTGTTTATGATCAAATAATAATTGACCAATACCCAATCACTACTGGTATTGGTAGCAAAGAAGGTAACACCATTAGTGCCTTTTAAAAATTTATTGTAGGAGGCACCAATTGCATTGGCTGAGGTGGCAGCATTTACATTGAGATTATCGGTATAATGTAATTCTAAATTTGTCTTTGTAGGCAATGGAAGGAAAAAATCTTTGACCATTTGGTTAAACTGGAATAGCCAGGTTTGATTCTTATTAGCCGTAACAGGGTTTTCTGTTTGTACACCGTTATTAAATGCTAATGCTTTAGTGGCATTGGCTCCTATTAATTGATACCCATTGGTACCAAATTTATTTATATCCGATTGTTTTATTTCCCATTCTTTTTCACCTTGTCCGGAGGTAAAGGTGAGACTGCCTGAGGCGGAAAGCAATAGTGGGGCAGCTTCTCCTTTGGCTTTGTTAATTAATAATCGTTTACCTTCTCCTAAATCAAGTGTTGTCCAGAGAAATCTTTCACAATTTCCTGAAGCAGGAATTAACTCCATTTGTAGTTTATCATTTATATCGAATGTAAGCCCCTTTTTATGATCGGTTTGGAAAGCGGTACTTTCTAAAAGGGGTTTGGCTTGTATAAAAAACCAGAATCCTTCATCTGTCATTTCGGGGCTCACCTTATGGTATTTGGGGATAAGGTCAGACCAGCCTGATCCATTCCATCTTTGATAATTGCCCTGGGCATTTATCTTTATTAGTTCGTTGTCATTGTCTTGTAATAATCTCGCTTTGGTACCAATCATGTTTGGCTGATTTCCATTTAAAACCCATACCGTACTATCTGACTGTTTTATAAAATAAGTGATTTCTGCAATAGTGATGATTTGCGAGATATCTAACCAGGATTTTCCGGAATTATTATAAAGTTTGATCTTACTATCATTTTGATGCGCTACGGTGTATCCATTTTCACACCGCAGTAAGTCACAGCCGGTAAGTATTTCATTGTTCCCATCAAAGACCTGATCTCCATATAATGAAAGACTTTTTTGGGGGCAGGATAGTTTTTGCTTTAAATAATCTGTGTTGAAATTTTCATTAAGAAAAACTTTTGGCAAGGTTTGGCCATATTTTTTGATCACCAACACGGCATCTTGTTTACCCTCACCTGTGGCTGCATTGGTTACATAGCCAAAATAATTGCCTATACTTTCTACTCCTTTTAAAAGGACCTTTGAGGTGGACCCGGTTTGTTCGTACAAGGTACTGTCCTTGAATTGTAAATAAAAAGTTCTGGTGATTCTATTAATAACATCGGTAAAAATAGTTACCACCTGACGATCCAGTTGAATACTCAGGTCAAAACTGCCTTTGGCTTGTTGCCATCCATCCACTACAATATAATAAGTACCTGCAGCCAGATTCCATTTTATGATGGACTCTTTGGTGCCAGAATTTCCCCCTCCTGATTGAACAAAATCATTATTATCACATGATTTGAGCAGGATCAAATCTAATGGAGCAGATTTATTGCTGAGCTTGATCGTAACTTCTCCTCCTGGCCAGTCCAGCTGGTATACAGATTCAGGTCCTGTCAATTGCCACCAGGGGTCATTATTATAAGTAGATACATTGCTTTTACCATTAGTCGTATTACCCTGCACGGTTTTATTAATGGCAACCAGAGGTGCATTGGCGCAATCAAGTTGAGCAGAAATTTCCGTACTGCAGAAGAATAAAAGGCCTGTCCATATTAATTTTATTCCAATGGAATAGCCTTTAAATTTATATGAAAGAAAACACATAAAGATAATTTGAATTGTAGATATTTGAGATTCAGCAATATTAAAATTATTGTTTTTAATTTTTGGAATGGCTGGGATAAAAACCCAATAGTAGGGATGAATAGTCTGGTGCTGGTAAAATATTGCCTCCATTTTGTAGTCTGTATGCAGGCTGGCTTTAAAAATTGTATTGCAATTTCTCTTTTAGCTTTGCCCGTTTTCGTTTTAGGTCAGGCAGAAGCTTTAAAACTATTGCATCTGGCAGATAGTGTGCTGCAAATAGAGCAGGAGGAAAAGGCAATTCCCATTTTAAAGGAAGTAGAAAGTATGAAATTGACTTCCAGCGCTGTGAAATTGCAATTACAATATTTGAAAGGGTCTTATTACAACTCATTAGAAGACATTACGAAGGCCGCGGAAGCCCTGCTGGATCTCCCGGAAAGGGCAGAAAAAGAGAAGCAATTTCGCCTTTCAGTGCTGGCCAATATTCTATTGGCACTGATTAATGAAAAAACTGATGATCTTCAATCGAGTAAAAATCATTTGAATAAGGCGGATGCGTTAATAAAGACTTATGGCCTGGATTCATTGTATGCATGGTATTGCGTGCGCAAAAGTTCAATATACCGGTTTAGTGAAATGCCTGATTCCGCCATCCATTACGCCCAACTAGCTATATCTTATGGTGAAAAGTATGATCAGATGAGACCTTTGTCTGATGCGTATCTTTTAATGGGAATATTACACTCCAAGGAACCTAAACAATCCTTGGGGTATTTTCAATCTTCCTTAAAAATCTATAAACAAGAGCAAAACTTCAAAGGAATTTCTACCGTGTACCTTCACCTGTCAAATATTCATTTAAAAACGGGTGACCTGGCACAAGCCCTCATGTATAATGATTCTGCAGTTCGTATTAGCAATTTGATATATCCTCCCCTTTTGTATTATTCATGGAAAATCCGATCGGAGATCTATGAACAAAATAATCAACTTGATTCAGCATTATATTTTTATAAGAAATATTCGGACGGGATGATCCTGCAAGCCTATAAACAAGAAGGAGAAAAAATAAAATCACTGACTGAAGGGTATGCGTTAGACAAAAAGAATTCCACCATAAGAATTAAAGAAAAACAATTAATGGTAACATTACTAATCGCCATTTTAATTGCGCTGACTTCCATGGCATTATATGAACAAAATAAAAGAATAAAAAAACAGAACATACAAATTCAATCCCAACTTGAAGAATTAAATAAATTAATTAAGCAAAAGCAAATACTTCTAAAGGAATTGCAACACCGTGTAAAGAACAATTTGCAACATGTATTGAGCCTGATGGATATTCAAGGAGAATCTCTGACATATAATACAATAACAGAGGTAATTCGGGAAAATCAAAACAGAGTGCATTCAATGGCAATATTGCACAATAAATTATCCTATCTTGACGGAAGCGATACCGTAAACTTTGAAGAATATCTGCAAGAATTAACTGCCCTTATCAAAGCAGCTTATTTTGATCCGGAGAAGGAAATTAATATACAGATCGATTGCAGTGTGAAACAACTTGATATTGATACAGCTATTCCTCTTGGTCTGGTTGCCGTAGAACTGCTCAGCAACAGTTTTAAACATGCTTTTAAAAGCAATAATAAAGGTGAAATTCTACTTAGTTTATCCATTGATATTACTTCCGGTAAAAAGTTACTCCTATATAGAGATAACGGTTGTGGTTTTAATTTTGAACATCCCCCTAAAAATGGATTGGGTCTTGAGCTTATTGCAGGCTTACTGAAAGAAATTAATGCAAGCATTCATGCTAATAACGAAAATGGAACAAAATATACTATCTTATTCTAATACTATTAATGGTGAATTCTTTACTATTTTATTAGTTGAAGATAATTTTTTAAACAGGCGATTCGCTAAAAAAATTCTTGAAAAAAACTATCTTATCATAGAAACAGATAATGCTGAATCAGCCACCAAAATTCTTGACGCTGAGAAAGTACACATAGTCATTATAGATATTCATCTGGGAAATGATAAGAAAAACGGAATCTGGCTTGGCCAGTATATTCATGAAAAGCTGGACATTCCATTTATTTACCTTACGGCTTATGGATTAAGTGAGGTTTCGCAAAAGGCTATAGACACACAACCCGAATCGTATCTCACTAAACCGTTTAAAGAAGCAGATCTTGTATTATCAGTGGAAATTGCACTCAAGAGATATTTTGCTACTCATCCAGAAAAATATAATTGGGTGCTTGTAAAAGAAAATGAATTTTATACGAAGCTCCCTGCTGAGGCTATTGACTATTTCGAATCTATTGGTAACTATTTAAATGTGGTAAGCAATGGAAAGCTATACAAATGCAGATCTACGATAAAAGAGATGTTAACCCTATTACCGGCACGACTATTTATACAAACTCATCGGGCTTTCATCGTCAATAAAAGAAAGATTTCAAAATTTAATTCAGTAAGTGTCCATATTGGAGAGTTAAGAATACCTGTTTCAGAAAAGTATGCAAAAAGTGTTATGCAGAAAGGGTTTTAGAAACAAAGAACCATTAGACAATAAGACATTTTTTATTTTTCATATCCTGGCAATTTGATTCAACCACGAAACCGGCTTAAGAGTTGCTAAAGCAATCTTAAATCTCAAATAATCTTCTTTTAAATCCTTGGGAGTCAGACCACTATTCTTTTGACACGTATCTTATAGCATATTCAATTCTTTTTCTTTGTCTAAAATGATGCCTCAAATGCAATTCGGCAAATTGAAACCATTCCTGCGCACTGAAGTAACCAAGGCCAGGGTGTTTGGTTTTACCTACAGGTCTGGTATCAATAATTTTTTCCCATTGTAAATTTAATTGAGTTTTCAAACGAAGCATTTGACTAAGTAAATCAGATTTATCAGTTGGTTGTTGTACATTTTGGGCTGAAGGAGAATCATTTTTAATTCGTTCATCAGGGAATTCATTATTGGCAAATAGGAGTCGGCCGTTCCCGGACATCTGTTCTGAGCCATTTTCGGAATGGGTCAGACAATATTCAATTTGCTCCATATAATAGTTGGTTTCAGTAATCAGGTGCACAAAAACCTGTCCAAGTGACCAATTTTCGGAATCAGGTTTTGTAACCAGGGTATCGAAGTCATAGTCCTGTAAGGCAGAAATCCAACTAGTGAGTGTTTCGTTGAGCTTATCGCTAGGCATTTGTAAGATCTATTTATCGAAGAGAATTTGTAAAAATTGCTCTCATGAATTCTGCATTGTACTATTTCTTATATTTACCATAAATGGGTTGCCCTGCAAAAACATTATCAACGGTTTTCCCATTCCTCAATACAGCCACACCATTCACGATTACATATTCAATGCCTTCTGAAAAGGCAGGGCCGCTTCTAAAAGTTCCTTTATCAATTATTGTATTGGGGTTGAAAACAGTAATATCCGCATCAGCCCCGATTTGTATCCTCCCTTTGAACCTCATCATTGGGGCAATATTTTCAAGTCTTTTAGCCGGTAACAAAGTCATTTTTTCAATAGCCGTCATAAGGTCAATTACTTTCTCTTCTCTTACATACTTTCCTAAAACTCTTGAGAAAGTTCCCCCAGTCCTTGGATGTGCCAATTTTGCATAGGGCATTCCATCTGATGCAATCATAACACCAGGTGCTGCAATACCAGTACTTATCCATTCAGGTTTCATCACATGTAAGATTACTGTTCCTCCCGTTTTGCGATAAGTATCAAAGGTTTCCTTAGTAAGGCGTTCACCGGTTGCAACCCATTGCAGGTCATCATAACTAATGCCCAACCTATCCTGCCATCCTTCAGAGAACATTGCACTTTGCAAACTTGTAGATCCGGCGGTATAAGAATAAAGTTCGGTTGTTATATCAACTCCTCTTTTTTGTGCGGCATTTACCATGTCCAGGCCGAGTTGAATATTACCCAATGCCATGCTGTTGATATGAACAATATGCAGAGGTGCATTGGTGAGGGCAGCATTGGCTATTACTTCCTGTATTGAAATGATATCAGGGTTTCTTACATGGGTGAAAACCAGTACATTCAATTCACCTGCCAGCTGAAATACCTCATACATTTCTTTTGGATTTGTTTTAGGCAGGTACCCGATAGGAACTCCTATACCGATCCCGCCTTCGCTCAAAGAGGATTTAATGTTATCCAGCGTTTTAATCCGCTCTTCAGTGGTAAGCTGCTCTGTAGCAGCAGGGAGAATTACGCTATTCCGCTTATCGATTGATGATTCTCCTTTTATGCTTATTTCAATCAATTGACTTACTTCACCTTTGTATTTATCTATTGCTTTAAATCTTTCATAAGGCCAGCATACGCTGGCTCCATAGTTTATTAATGCCTTTGACTGCCGAGTTGCATACCATTCTTTAAGGTTCTCAATTCCCCACTCCAGTTCCATTGCAGTAGTAAGTCCATCATGCAATTGATATTCCTGCTCTGTGTTGGTTCGGCCATGTACATGCAGATCAATAAACCCGGGGGCGACTACTAAGCCTGATACATTTATCGTTTGTTTTCCTTTCAATGGCTCTGATGAAATTTGGGCAATACGGTTATTGATGATGCCCAGATTTTTGATTGCATCCAGTTTAGTTTCCGGGTCTATAACCCGACCACCTGCTAATACCATGTCATATTCTATATTCTTTTGTCCAATTAAAAAATGACAAAAACATATTGTCAATGTAAAAAGGAAAAATATTGATTTTAATACTCTTGTCATACCGATTTTTTTTAGTCATTAAGTTGTCTCGATAAAATTTCCTCTATTAGTTAGTGTTTCTGTAACAGTGCACTTTCCAGGCTGAGCCCTACCCCACAAAACCAAAAGTGGAACGAAGATAAAAGCTTAGTTAACACGCACAGCCGCAATTGCAGAAACATTTTTTGTTGGACGCGAAGCTGGGGAACTTCGGCCATCGCAAACCCCATATTATCGATCGTTTTTGATTATTTCAAGTACCTGATGCTCGGGTTGATCTGATTCCAGAAATCGCTTTATTGGTTCAATATTATTATTAAGTAATTCAGCAACAACTCTCGTTGTTAGGTTTCCTGTTTTAATCCAAATAATTTTGCGTGGAATGCCTCTAACCACATTCACGTCAACAAAATCTGAATCAAATGTTACAATGGGTAATTTTGTGCTTCTTCACATACTCAAAGATTAATGCATCAGAGGTATCTTGTAGTCGACTTGTCGAACATGTTTCACCTCTGGGAATGCACTTGACAAGTGTTTAACAATTCGAGGAGAAATATTCTGATCAAATAATAAGCTCAAGAGGCAATTCGCAATTTGTGTTCTTTATCTGCCGCAAAAGCAAGGCAGGCATTTATCATTTGTTCATTCAGTTCTTCAAAGTCTTGTATAATCTCCTCTTTTGTCATTCCATTAGAAAGCCAATTTAAAACATCATAAACAGATATTCGGGTACCTTTTATACGAGGTTTTCCAAATCGTTTATCAGCTCTAATTTCTATATACTCCTGATAGTTCATATTCTAAAATAAATTCAATAGCTCCAGTCTAAAGTTTTAGGTTTTCCAATTCGCTTCCAGTAGTTTCTCTTCCACATCCTGCTATCCCAAGGGCTGTCTGAGAATCTGCAAATTAAGTATTAGTTCAGTAAGAAGCAACTATGAACAATGACCGAAGCTATCTCTGACCTATCGGAGAAAATAAAACTCGCCGCCCGGATGAAATGAATTGGAGGAGGGTCTGTTGAGTACACCTGTCCCGCCTATCGGGAACATGTCCCACCTGAGCGGAGAAACCCCGCCAATTGCAACAGTGTATCTAAAGGATTAACTTGTCCATTTATTCCCCGACACAGTGAGATTTGCCTTTACGTTTATATTATTCTTTTCTTTTTCAAATCTGTTTGGTCAAAAATTCAAGGCCTTTATTGATTCCCTGCGAAAAAAAGAACTCAATTTTTTACCTATCCCAAGTATTACTGTTGGGCCGGAAGTAGGCGTGATGTACGGTATATTTCTCGATTATTATTACAACACCGGCGGCAAAAAAGACAGCACCACCCGCCCGAGTTTATCCTTTGTGGATTTCCAATACTCTACCAAAAAGCAGATGAATTTTGAAGTTTTTAGCTCGGTGTATACCAAACACGAAAAGTA
>Ga0138256_10002631_pt1 | contig 19190 bp, 14 predicted proteins | sample KNB2016incub_MG_FD_105486 | JGI IMG/M metagenome (GOLD analysis project Ga0138256, IMG submission 105486) | Active sludge microbial communities from wastewater in Klosterneuburg, Austria - KNB2014incub_MG | ecosystem: Engineered > WWTP > Activated sludge > Unclassified | place: Austria... | reverse complement strand
TCGCGGGCACCCAGAAGTCCGAAGCGCCCGCGAAGGCGGGCGCAATGGCCGAAGGCCACCAGCCGGCCAGCTTCAGCTGCCGGTGGTTCGTCGTCCGCAAATCGAGATGTGACGGGCTACTAGTACGCTGTCTTCTGGTACGCTGTCACTGCAGAGACCCGGATCGTCAGCCGACGATCGTGGGCTCGATGACCGCCATCGGCCGGTCCGGCGCGTCCGCGGGCAGGGCCGTCGTGCCGGCAGGCGGATGGCGGAGCGCCACGAGGGCCACGACGACGTGTGCCGCCAGCCCGGCGCCGGCCGTGCCCGCGAGCATCCAGCCGAGGTGGCTGGCCGCCGCCGCCACCCCGATCGCCGACGCGGCGCGGGCGCCGTCCGGAGCCATGGCGGCATGTCGGGCATACGGATGCACCCAGATCTCGGCGAACAGCAAGCCGAGAACCAGCGCCTGGCCGAGCCCGACGTACGCGCCTCCCGGCACGGCGAACCAGCCGGGAGCGGCGGCCACCACACCGGCGCGCACGAAGCCCCAATGCGCTTCGCGCAGCACGACGTCGGCGCAGCACGCGCCCAGCCGCTCGAACGACGATCGCCGCCGCCCATCACCGGATCGGCCGTTGCTGCGTTCGGCCGGCGGCACGTCGGCGGCCACCCGAAGGACCGCCGCCCCGATGCCTGCCGCCAGCAGCGCACCCGTGACGGCCGCCGGCCACGACGACGGCATCGTCCAGCCGGCCAGCCAAAGCGGCATGACGCCCATGCCGAGCGCCGCCAGCGGCAACACGCCGAGGTACAGCCAGCGGGACACGGCCAGGAAGGCGTCGATCCGCCTGCCACGCGAGGCCGGTGCGCGCTCGCCCGCCCACCACACGGCGTTCACCGCGACGGCGTAGGCGAGGAGCGCCGCCGCCAGCCAGACCGACGCATCGCGCACCATGGCGTCAGGGCGTCGGGCTGGGAGAAAGCGCGCCGGTCGCGGCCGGGGTCGCCGGACGAAGCGTGCGCGTGGGCCGCGGCAGGGCGCGCTGCGCCGTTGCGGTCGGCAGGGCGCCGGCCGCCGGCGTGGACGGCGGAGTGGACGGCGAAGCGGACGGCGGAGTGGTCGGCGCGCCCGGGCGCAGCGTGCCGGATGGTGCCGGCGTAGCGGTCTGCGGCGGCGTCGGCGTCGGGGTCACGAGGAAGCTGGCGAACACCCAGCCCTGCACGCCGGTGCTGCCGATCCGCACGAGCCACCAGCGTGCATCGTCCGAGACGTCGATACGGATCAGGCGGTCGCCTTTGCGCAGCGTCGTGATCTCGCGCGCTTCGACGTTCGGCGCGGCGCGCAACGCCGTGTCCGCGACGTCGAGCATCGCATCGAACGCCACGGCGGCCGCGTCCTCGCCGCCGTCGCCGCCGATCGTCACCGGCGCACGCGCGCGGGTCTCGTCGTCGGGGGACGCCGCGGTCTCGATGGACTCCGGCGTCACCTCGATGACGATGGCAAACTGCGTTGGGGTCGGCGGCGGCGGCGGCGGCTCGGCCACGAGGACGACGGTCTCGGCGCCCGGCGCGGCCAGCTCGCCGTCGCCGGTCATCAGGTTGACGCTCAGGCGGTAATCGCCGACCGTCCGCGGGGCATCGAAGCGGAACGTCGTGGCATCCAGCGGTTGGTCGGCCTGCATGACGATCCGGCCGGCGGCATCGAGCAGCTGCCAGCGCAGCCGGTAGCTCGACTGTCCGGTGCGCGCCTCCCCTTCGCGAAGGTACGTTCGGACCATCCGCCACAGGAACGGATCGACGCCGTTGGATACGCCGTCCAGGACGATCGAGCCGATCCGGTAGTAGGCCGCCGTGTCGAAGACGGGCCGCAGCCCTTCGACGTCCGTCAGCCAGACGGTGTGTTGGCGGCGGTTCGCGTCCCAATAGAAGAAGCGCCAGCGCTGCGTCGCCTCGTCCTTGCCGAGTTCGGACGCCCTTATCGTCGGCAGCTCGATCGTCGTCTCCCGGCCGGGCGTGATCCGGTCGGGCGCGTCGGAACGAGCGATGTCCAGGATCCGACCCAGCGCCTCGCCGTACGTGATCGGGGTCACGATGTTGTCGACGATGTCCTGCCCCTGTACCGGGATCGCCAACTGGAGCTTGCGGCGATCGACGGCGGTCAGGCACCACTGCACCAGGCTGTCCAACGCGGCAGTGCTGAGCGGCGCGCCGCCGGGCAGCCTGACGCGCACCCCGTCGGCGCCGTCCCCGATCCGCCGCCACTCCACGTTGCCGCCGCTCCACTCGCCGGCGGCCAGCCGCGGCATCGGCACGTTGACGATCAGTCGCTTGCCGACGCGTCGAAGATCGGCGCCGAGCAGTGCGACGAAGCCGGCCCACGCGTCGTTCAGCCCCTCGTCGATGTCATCGTAGTCCAGCACGATACCGGCCAGATGGTCCGCTTGCGCTGCCCGGACGAGTTCGGAGCGATGGCGCAGGCGCGTCTCGGGGCGGGTGAGGATGTTGTTGATCAGATCCCCCCGGACCCGCCCCTCCTCGCGGTTGTCCGCGACGCCGTACACCTGCGCCTGCGGGTTCACCGGAACGACGGGCCGGCGCGCGATCAGCCCGTCGTCTCGCTCGAGGGTGAACGCGCGCACCTCCAGGATCGGCAGCTCGGCCGCGGCGGCGGGCAGTGCGCTCGGCGGCGGCAGTAGAACGGCCGAGACCGCTGGGCGACCGGTCTCGGCGCGCGCGACGACGAGGGTGTCCGGCACGTAGTCGCCGGTCGGAACCAGAACCTTCAGCCGCCCGGCGATGATCCACTGCGACTGCAGCCAGCGCCATCGCGACCCGTCCCAGCCGAAGGCGTCCACGAACGGCTGGTCCTCGGTCGAAACCGGCACGTCGACGTGGAGGTAGGCCTCGCGCGGCGCCGGGCCGCGGATGCGCAGGCGGAAGAAGTCCGTCAGCGCGGTCGCATCGTCCGGCAGCGCTTCCGTACCGGCCGGCAGGTCGTTCTGTGCCTCCAAGTCCGCCCGCGCTGCCCGCCCGATGCTGTAGCGATACACGAGCAACTCGGCCCCCGGCGCGCCACGCGCCTGCACGGTCGCGTCCACGCCCGGCCGCAGTCGGTGATACGTGAGCGACCACAACCGCGTGCCCAAGGATACCGGCGGCGAGAGGAGGCCGATGGCCACGAGCGCCGGCAAGAGCACGTACAGCACGCGCCGCAGGTGGAGCGGGTTCGCCAGCCACGTGCCGAGCCGCTGCAGCGCCCGTCCCACGAAGTGCGCGGCGCGTGCCGCGCGGGCGGCCGCCGCGCCAACCCCGTTCCGAACGCGCCGCGCGGCGGATTCGACGCCGAGCCAGCGCTCGAAGAGCGGCGTCGGAACGTCATCGCCCTCGGGCGGCGGAGGCGACAGCGGGGTCGGATCGAGGTCGTCGGGCGGTGTCGTCACGGGCGGGACCGTCCGAGGATCCGCGCGTCGCGCTCCTGGAGGAGACCGTGCACGCGGCGCATGATCTCGCCGGCCAGGTCGGCCTTGGCGCCGAGCGGCCGGGCATCGACGGTGGTGCGATCGATGAGCAGTGCCTCCGAGTCATCCCCGCCGAACGAAGCCGGCACGGGGTTGGCGATGATCAAGTCCAGGTTCTTGCCCTCGAGCTTGGCCCGCGCATGACCGACGAGGTCGGACGTCTCGGCCGCAAAGCCGACCCGGACGGGGGCGTCGCACCGCTCGCGCACCACCTCGTCCAGTGCGACGAGGATGTCCGGCGTGCGGTCGAGGACCAACGTCATGTCGCCCGGCTGCTTCTTCACCTTTTCGGCCGAATAGCGGACGGGCTTGTAGTCGGCCACAGCCGCCGTCATGACGATCGCGTCGGCCGTTGGCGCGACGTCCAGCACCGCCGCGCACATCGCCTCGGCGCTTTCGACGCCGACGAACGTCAAGGCGGCGGGCGGCGGAAGGGCCACCGGCCCACTGATCAGCGTGACGTCGGCGCCCAGGTCGCGCGCCCGCCGCGCGATCGCGTAGCCCATCCGGCCCGTCGAGCCGTTCGAGAGGAACCGGACCGGGTCGATCCCCTCGCGCGTCGGCCCGGCGCTGACGACGATCCGACGCCCGTGCAGCGGGCCGCCTTGCCCGAGCGCGGCCGCCAAATGCTCGAGGAGCGTGTCGGGCTCGACCATCCGGCCCACCCCGCGCTCGCCGGAAGCCATCCGGCCGCCGACCGGCCCGACGACGACGACGCCGCGCTCCAGAAGCGTGCGGACGTGCCCTTGGGTGGCCGGGTGGTCCCACATCCGCGGCTCCATCGCCGGCGCGACGACGATCGGACAGCGAACGGCCAGCGCCGTGGTGCCGAGCGCGTCGCCGGCGAGGCCGAGCGCCAGGCGGGCGACCGCGTCGGCAGTGGCCGGGGCGACGACGAACAGCTCGGCGCGGTGGGCGATCGCCACATGGTCCATCGCGATCGCACCGGCCGGGTCCCACAGGTCGAGCGCCACCGGGCGGTGCGTCAGCGCCTGGAACGCCAGCGGCCGCACGAGCTCGCCGGCGGCGCGGGTCAGAATCACGTCGACGTGCGCGCCGCGTTGGACAAGGGCGCTCGTCAGGCCGAGGGCCTTGTAGGCCGCGATCGAGCCCGTCACACCGAGCGCGACGGCGCGGCCGTCGAACGTCCGCCGGGTGAAGACGGCGGCATCGACCGACGGGTCGGCCGAACGGACTCGTCCGGTCATCGACTCACGCTGCCCGGCGGGCGTCGGCGCGCCGCTGCCAGACGAGCCGAAGGCCGTCGTGGATGAGACCGGAGTGGACATGGGCGATCCGCGGCACGTGCGGTGCCATGACCGCCGCCCAGCCGCCGGTGGCGACGATCGGAACCGTGTACGGCGTCGCGGTGACGGCCGGCGGGTCGTCCGCCAGTTCGGACGGCGGCACGGCCGGGCTGGGGTCGAGCGCTGCGACGATCTGCCCGAGGAGCCCGTCGACGAGAGCGGCATGCCCGTGGATCAGGCCGCTCTGTACCGCCGACTCGGTCGTGCGCCCGACGAGCGGCGGCGTCGGCCCCTCGACATCCACGCGCACCAGGCGCGCGCCCGCGGCGGCCAACGCCTCGGCGGCGATCCCGATGCCCGGCGCGATCGCGCCGCCGACGAACGCCCCGCCGGCATCGACGACGTTGATCGTCGTGGCCGTGCCGAAGTCCACGACGATCACCGGCGATCCGTACGCAGCCTTCGCGGCGACGGCATCGACGAATCGGTCGGCGCCGAGGGCGGTGGCGGGGCGGTAGCGCACCGGCAGGCCGGAGCGCACCCCGGGCCGGACGACGAGCGGTGCCACACCGAACGCGGCGCGGCAGAGGCCGACGACGGTCTCCGTGGCGCCGGGGACGACGCTGCAGATGCAGGCCGCGTGGATGTCGCGCGGCGCGAGCCCGTCGCGCGCCAGCAGGTCGGCCACCCACAGCCCGAGCTCGTCGACGGTGCGGCGCGGGTCCGTCTGCAGTCGGAAGCCGGACCGCCGGCCCGGTCCGCGGGACGGGTGGACGGCGAACGCGGTGTGGCTGTTCCCGATGCTGACGGTGAGGAGCATTCAGGCTGACCGAGGGGGTGGGCGGCCACGCCGAAGGGCCAGCCGCGGGCCGGTGGGGAGATCGGCGCGATTATAGCCGAGTCGCCGACGGGCGCCGCCGTCGGGCGGTCGAAGGCCGGAATCGGGAACCGGCCGGCACCGCTGCGGTTGTGGCGACGGCGGTCGGCGAACGACGCGACCTTAACGCCCGTTCCGCGGCGCTTCACACGGCCTTAAGGCGAAGGCGCCCGGGCGTTCACGCGGCCCGGCTAGCCTCATCGCCGGGATGGCGCCACGCCCGCCCGGCGCGCTGGCGGTCGCGCGTCGAGCACGTTTCAGGGAGTGCGCCGCCCATGCGCAATCGACCCACCCTTTCCGAGGAGAAGAGCATGCATCGCAGATTCGTCAGCGGCCTCGCGGTCGCTGCAGCAGCCGCCACGCTTGGCGGCTTGATCTTCGGCGCGCCGGCGGCCCCCGAGGCGCGCGCCCAGGGCACGGCGCCCGAACGGATCGACACGGGCAAGGCTTGTTATGTTCAGCTGCCCAACCTGCCGGAGGCGCGCTACGGCGGCTTCGGCGGCTACAACCCGGACACGGGCGTGCTGGTGTACGCCGGCGGCGCCCAGAAGTTCGGCGCCAACGAGACCCGGACGTTCGCCGACATGTATGCGCTCAAGCTCGACGGCGTCAAGAACACCTGGACGAAGGTGACGTACAGCGCCGGCGTCGGTTACGCCTCGGAGTCCAGCGATCAGGGCTGCCGTGAGATGTCCTCGGTCTCGCTGAACGGGTCGAACTGGCTGTCCGTCATGGGCAAGGACGGCTGCGACAACGGCAATACGGACACCTCCAAGAAGGGCGGCGACATCAAGGAGCTGGCGATCGGCGATGCTGCCTCGTCCTCCGGTGTCCGCTGGATTCCCAACAGCGGCGTGAGCTCGTTGCCGGCCGGCACCGAGCTGAAGACGAACGAAGGCAAGCTGACGCGTCTCATGGCCGCGTACGACACGCAGCGCAGCCGGCTCATCTTCGGCCAGGGCAGCTACAACGACGAGATCCCGACGGAGTCGCAGGACGTCGTCTTCTCGGCCAAGAAGTCCGGCTCGAAGTGGAACGTCCAGCAGCTGAACATCGGCGGCTCCAAGCCCGTTCGCCGGATGGGCACGTGCGCAGCGTATGTCTACGACAAGGACACCGGGGTGGACGGCGCGATCGTCCTCGGCGGCAACTCCGGCGGGCAGACCAGCACGACGTACAACGAGGTGTGGTGGATCGACTTCAAGTCCGGCACCAACGGCGTCTGGCAGGAGATCACGGATCGCTTCGCGAATCAGAAGACGGCCGACGCCGAGGGCCTGAGCTTCGGCGGCCGGCGCGAGGGCGCGTGCGCTTACGACCCCGAGACGAAGATGTTCTACAGCTGGTTCGGCCGCGCGAGCTCGAGCATTAAGGACGGCGCGAGCCACTCCGCCGGGCTGTGGCGCGCGAACCTGTCGCAGCTGGGCGATGCGGCGGCGAGCTTGACGTGGGAGCGCCTCGGCGCCGACAACATCGAGTCGACGTCGGCCAAGAAGGTCCGCGCCGTGCGGGCGATCCCGAGCGTGTGGGACCCGAAGCACAAGCGCTTCTTCGTGCTCGGCGGCCGCGCCTCGGGCAGTGACGGCAACGAGGCCGTCGACCAGGCGTGGGTGCTCTATCCCGACGTGACCGGCGAGGCCTGCGCCACGCTCGACCCGTACGCGCCGTTCCGGCCGGGCACGTTGCCGACGACGTCGCCGCCTACAGCGACGACGCCGACCGGCGGCACGCCGGCAACGCCGCGGCCGACGAACACGCCGGGCGTCTTCCCGACGGCCGACACGTCGGTGAGCGCATGCCCGCAGGTGGAGAGCAAGGCCCCGGCGGCAGCGCTGGCCCTGGCCCTCTCCAACCCGGCCAGCCTGAGCGGCTACAACACGCCGTGCAACCCGAACGTGCCGCAGAGCCCGGTGAACCCGATCCGACGGCACGTCACGCTTCGGAACGTCAACCTGCCCTATCACCCGCTCTACAACGGCTTCGTCTTGCGCTGCGGCTGCCAGTAACGGGACGATCGCACTCGACCCTGTTATCGCCCGTCCGCCACGGGCCGGCTTGCTGCCTGCTTTCGGCCCATCGGGTCCGGGTTCGTCCCGGACCCGGTGGGCCGGTCCTTTCCGCCGCCCATCGACGACAGTTCCGTCACCCCGAACGCCGCCGCGCGAGATTAACGCGACTTAACGTCATCGTGCGGCGGGGTTAAGGCCCGATTGATCTAATGGAGTGGTTGCCGCTGCTACGCTCACCGCGATGCGGCGCCCCACGTCGCCGCTCCGCCGCAGTTCGAAGCGGCGGCCCGGCCCGAAACGTCCAACGAGGAGAACACGCACACATGTCCACCCCCACGTACTCGACCTTCACGCGGATCGGTTTCATCGCCGTCGCCGCCCTGACCATGGCCGCCTGCGGACCCACGGAGGCCCCGCCGGCCGCGGAACCGACGGCCGCCACGGTCGCCGAAATGCCGACGACCGCCCCGGTCGAGATGCCCACCGATGCGCCCGCCCCGTCGGCCGATGCCGGCGCCGTGCAGCTCGCCCCCGTCGACCCGGCTGCTGTAACCGGCGACATCGTCACCGCCGGCAGCTCGACCGTGTTCCCGCTCTCCGAGCGCATCGCCGCCCGCTTCAAGGACGAGGGCTACGCCGGCAACGTCACGATCGACAGCGTCGGCACCGGCGCGGGCTTCGAGCGCTTTTGCACGGCCGGCGAGACCGACATCGCCAACGCCAGCCGCGCGATCAAGGACGAGGAGAAGGCGAACTGCGAGAAGATCAGCCGCGAGGTCGTCGAGTTCCGCGTCGGCACGGACGCGCTGGCGATCGTCGTGAACCCGCAGAACGACTGGGCCGATGACATCACGCTCGAGGAGCTCAAGTCCATCTTCGCCGGTGCGAAGACGTGGCAGGAAGTGCGCGCGGAGTGGCCGGCCGAGCCGGTCAAGCTCTTCAGTCCTGGCACGGACAGCGGCACGTTCGACTACTTCGTCGAGGCGGTGTTCGAGAAGGACGAGGCCCCGCTCCTGGCCGCCAACCCGCAGATGTCCGAGGATGACAACATCCTGGCGCAGGGCGTCGAGGGGGACAAGGGCGCGATCGGCTACTTCGGCTATGCGTACTATGCCGAGAGCAGCGGGAAGCTCAAGATCCTCAAGGTAGGCGGCGTGGAGCCGAACTTCACAACGGCCGAGGACGGCACCTACCCGCTGTCGCGGCCGCTCTACATCTACTCGTCGGTCGACGTCCTGACGGCCAAGCCGCAGGTGGCGAGCTTCATCAGCTACTACCTCTCCTCGGTCAACGAGGAGATCGAGGCCGCGGGCTACTTCCCGGCCAGCGCCGCAGCGCTCGACGAGGCGGAGACGAACTGGACGACGGCGGCCGGTCAGTAGGCCGACCCGTTGGGGAGCGCCTGTACCGCTGTCGCGGCGGGCGTCGATGGGCGGTACAATCCCATCGGCGCTTCGCGACAGCGGCAGGCGCTCCCGCGCGCGGCAACAACCGGTCGCCGCAGGTGACGCGACGGATGGGTGGCCATACTCGATGGACGAGGCGGAAACGATGGCGATTGCAGCCGAAACGGTGAGCGCCTCTGGGCGCGCACGGGCCGAAGTTCGCGCGAGTCTTCGCCGGCGGTCGCGGCCGACGGAGTCCGTCATCCAGGGTCTCCTGTTCCTGTGCGGCGCGATCTCGATCCTGACGACGATCGGCATCGTGTTCGTCCTGACCCGTGAGAGCCTGCGGTTCTTTGCCGACCCCGACGTCTCCGTCTGGAAGTTCCTGACCGGCACCACCTGGCAGCCGCACCTGAAGCAGTTCGGCATCCTGCCGCTGGTCAACGCCACCCTCGGAACGTCCGCCATCGCGATGGTCGTGGCCCTTCCGCTCGGGCTGGCGGTGGCCATCTACTTGAGCGAATACGCATCGTCGCCGATGCGCAACGCGCTCAAGCCGGTGCTCGAAGTGCTCGCCGGCATTCCGACCGTCGTCTTCGGCTATTTCGCCCTCATGTTCATGACGCCGCTGCTGCGGCTCATCCTCGGCGCCGATCTCGTCTCCGGCTACAACATGGCGTCGGCAGGCATCGTCATCGGCATCCTCATCCTGCCGCTCGTCACTTCCATGAGCGAGGACGCGCTCCACGCCGTGCCGCGCAGCCTGCGCGAGGCGAGCTTCGCCCTGGGTGCGACCCGGCTGGAGACGAGCATGCATGTCGTCCTGCCGGCCGCGCTCTCCGGGATCGCCGCTGCGTTCATCCTGGCGATCTCGCGCGCCATCGGCGAAACGATGGTCGTCGCAATCGCGTCCGGCGCCAGCCCGAACCTCACGTTCAATCCGTTCCAGCCGGCGGAGACGATGACCGGGCACATCGCCCGCATCTCGTCGGGCGACCTCAGCTTCAACACGATCGACTACGACAGCATCTTCGCGATCGGCCTGATGCTGTTCCTCATGACGCTCGGCCTGAACGCCGTCAGCCAGCGGATCGTGCGGCGCTTCCGGGAGCAGTACGAATGATCGACGCCATGTCGTCCGCCGGTCGGAACGATGCCCAGCCGCCGCCGTCGCTCGGTGCAACCGAGGGCTTCGAGCCACGGGTCGACGCGCGCCGCCGCCGCGCCGATCTCTGGCGGCAGGGTTTCCGCGCATCGACGCTCGTGGCGATCCTCGTGCTCGCCGCGCTGCTCATAAACGTCGCCAACAGCGCGTTCGGTTACACGGCCGTCCAGGTGAAGCGCGACCCGGCGACGGTCCTCTATCAGGGGGTGGCGCTGGATCAGCTCGACGCGGCCGGGCTCGTCGGGCTGCTGGAAAGCGAACTGAAGCCCGGCGTCGTGCGGCGACTGAACGGCGAGGCGCCGCTGGCGTCGCGGTCCGTTCGCGATCTGCACGCCCTCGCCACGGAGCGGATCGTCCAGCCCAAGGTCGTCCGTACGTGGTCGCTGCTCGACTCCGTGTTCCGCCGGGGCGCCGTCAGGCGCGCGCACGCAGCCGAGTTCCCGAACACAGCGCTCGTGTTCCGGTCGTGGCTGACCGCCGACTTCCTCCTGTCGCCGCAGGATCCCGACCCCGAGAAGTCCGGCGTGAGCACCGCCATCAAGGGCTCGCTCTGGATGATCCTCATCACGATCCTTTTCGCGTTCCCGGTCGGTGTGGGCGCGGCGATCTACCTCGAGGAGTACGCGGACAAGCGCAGCCGGATCAATCAGTTGATCCAGACGAACATCAACAACCTGGCCGGCGTGCCGTCCATCATCTACGGCATGCTCGGCCTGGCGATCCTCGTGCGGTTCCTCCAACCCTTCACCAGCGGCGCCATCTTCGGCATGGCCGGCGGCGACTCGCCCAACGGCCGGACGATCCTCTCGGGCGGTCTCACGCTCGGACTCCTCATCCTGCCCGTGCTCATCATCAACGGCCAGGAGGCGATCCGCGCCGTGCCGCAGAGCCTGCGCCAGGCCAGCTTCGGGCTCGGCGGGACGAAATGGCAGACGATCTGGCACCACGTCCTGCCCGGCGCGCTGCCGGGGATCCTCACCGGTGCCATCCTGGCGGTCTCGCGCGCGATCGGCGAGACCGCGCCGATCCTCGTCATCGGTGCGAGCACGTACGTGGCGCTCGATCCGTCGGGACCGTTCTCGAAGTTCACGGCGCTGCCGATCCAGATCTACCAATGGACGAGCCGCCCGTCGGACGTCTTCCGCAACATCGCCGCCGCCGCGATCCTGGCCCTGCTCATCCTGCTCCTCACGCTGAACGCCTCAGCGATCTTCCTCCGCAACCGCTACCGCGCCAAGGGGTGATCCCGATGACCGTACAGACGCGCCCGCCGCGCCTGCAGTCAGCCGAAGGAGAAGTGCAGCAGCCGCGCGTCTTCGACAGCACGACGAACCCGGACGCGCTGCGCGCACCGCAGGGCATGCCGATGGCGATGGCCACCCGCGACCTCGCCGTGCACTACGCCGCCTTCCTCGCCGTACGCGGCGTCGACCTGGCCGTGGCGCGCAACAAGATCACGGCGCTCATCGGCCCGTCCGGCTGCGGCAAGAGCACGGTGCTCCGGTGCTTCAACCGGATGAACGACCTGATCCAGACGGCGCAGGTGAGCGGAAAGGTCGAGCTCGACGGCGTGGACATCTACGCGCCGGACATCGACCCGGTCGAAGTGCGGCGCAAGGTCGGGATGGTGTTCCAGAAGCCCAACCCGTTCCCGAAGACGATCTACGAGAACGTCGCCTGGGGCGCGCGGATCAACGGCTACCGCGGGCGGATGGACGACCTCGTGGAAGATGCGCTGCAGCGCGCCGCCTTGTGGGACGAGGTGAAGGACAAGCTGCAGGCCAGCGGCCTCTCCTTGTCCGGCGGCCAGCAACAGCGGCTGTGCATCGCCCGGGCGATCGCCGTGCGGCCCGAGATCATCCTGATGGACGAGCCGTGCTCCGCCCTCGACCCGATCGCGACGCTGCGGATCGAGGAGCTCATGCAGACGCTCAAGAGCGACTATACGATCGTCATCGTGACGCACAACATGCAGCAGGCGGCCCGCGCTTCGGACTACACGGCCTTCTTCTCGGTGGGCAGCCAGCGAGACGGCTACTTGGTGGAGTTCGGCCCGACGGCCGAGCTCTTCACGAACCCGGTCGATCCACGGACCGAGGACTACATCACCGGCCGCTTCGGCTGAGTAGGAGCGTCGCCAATGGCCCGCGCGCTGTACGACCGTGAACTCCACCGCCTCGAGAACGAGGTCCAGACCCTCGGCAACATGGTGCGCGACGCGCTGCGCCACAGCACGGACAACCTTCGCCGCGACGATCTTCCGGCGTCCGAGCGCCTGATGGCGTTCGACCGCGACATCAACAGCCGACGTTACCGGGTCGAGAGCGAGATCATGACGCTCATCGCCACGCAGCAGCCGGTGGCCGGCGACATCCGCCTGCTGGCCGCGATGCTCGAGGTCGTCGGCGAGCTCGAGCGGATGGGCGATTACGCCAAGGGCATCGCCACGATCCACGTCCGCCTGGCCGGCTGGCAGATGCCGTCCGACGTCCTCGACCGCCTCGAGCACATGGCCGACATCGCCGCCGACATGCTCGGCCGCGCCCTCGACGCCTTCGAGCGCCGCGATGCCGCCATCGCCCGCGCCGTCATCGCCGACGACGACACGATCGACGCCGTGTTCAACGAGGTCTTCGCCGCCACGATCTCCGGTCCGGTGGACGATGCGCGCGCGATCGAGCGGGCGAACTACATGCTCTGGGTCGCCCACAACCTCGAACGCGCCGCCGACCGCGTGACGAACATCTGCGAGCGGGTGATCTACACGGTCACGGGGCGGCAGGCCGTGGTCGACGAGGACGAGACGACCGATCGGGGCGATGCCGTCGGCGCCTTCGGATAGCGCCGGACGACCGTTCTGCAGCGGTTGCGCAGCGGTTGCGCAGCGGTTGCGCGACGGTTGCGCGACGGTTGCGCGACGGCGGCGCGGCGGTTTCGCGGCGCTCCAAGCGCCCAGACATGCGGTATCTTCGACTCCAGTCGTTCCCGTCGCTGAAACAACTGGAGCCCACCGATGTCCTCGCCGTTCCCGGTCCCGTCGTCCCGCACCCCCCTCGCCACCTCGTTCGCGCCGCTGTTCACGCTGATCGGCCTCGCCGCCGTGGCGACGACACAGGGCTGCCGACTCCCGTCCACCGGCGACAAGACGGCGCCAGACGGCACCGCCGTCGAGATGCCCGACCCACGATTGGTCGCCGTTCCGCCGAACGCGGCACTGCTGCCCGCGCCGGGGCCGTACCTGCTCCATCGCATCCCCGACGCCGACGCAACAACCGACCTCGCCGTCCGCCACGCCGACGGCGCTCTCGCCGCCACGTGGCGCCTGCCGAACGGCGGCCGGATGCGCGGCGTGGGCAGCGCGCTCTCGCCGGACGGCCGCTGGCTGGCCTACATCACGGGCGACGAGCCGGACTGGCACCTGACGGCGCCGATGACGACGCCTCTCACACTGCACGTCTTGGATCTCGCGGACGGCCATGAGGCGTTCGCGACGCGGCTACTGCACAACGACATCGAGCGCGACCTGCGCCACCTGGCCGGCGACGTCGCCGTGCGGTACTTCGACGGCACGCCCACGCCGTCCGCCGCGGCGACCGATCCGCCGGGCGTCCCGACGCCATGGCAGCCGGGCTGGGCCGCCGAGGACGTCCTCTGCGCCTTCCGATCCGGACTCGGCGTCGTCGCATGGTCGCCGGCGAGCACGCACCTGGCGTTCGTCGGCGCACTGGACGGGCCGTCCGGTGACGTGTTCGTCGCCGACGTCGCCGGCTGGCAGGTGCGGCGCGTGTCCGACGAGCCGACGCATGCGTTCCGGTTGGCGTGGTCGCCGGATGGGCAGTGGATCCTGCACGAGGGGGCCGCATGGTGCGGCCGCGCCGCCGGCGACGTGGTGGCGGAGACCACCGACGTGTCGAGCGTCGACGGCTCCGTCCAGCGCCACGTCTGGGGCGGCAGCGGCATCGGAAGCTGGCTCGTCCGCTGGCCCGACGGATGGCTCGGCGACCACGACGCGATCGTCCATCAGGAGTCGAATTGGGTCGGCTGCTGCGACGTCGTCCGGCTGGACGTGCGTACAGGGATCACCCGCTCGTTGGGGACTTGGGCAGGGGAGCCGTTCGTCATCGATCCGCCGACGCGCCAGATCGTATTGAGCGGCAACTTCGCAGCATCCCCGCCGGCCGAGACAACGAAGCGTGGCGTGTTTGTCGTGAATGCCGACAGCGGGGTGCGCGAGCAGCTGCACGACCAGGCGTGCCGCGTCGATTCGTGGGGCGCGCCCGAACGGCCGTTCGTTCGGCTGCCGGGCTACGACGCCGAGCCGTGTGACGCGGCCGCCTTCGGCAAGGGCGTTGACGATGTGGCCATCGGCCCGTTCGGCCGATTCGCTCATACCTACGTGTCGATGGGCGGCGCATGGCGAGTGGTCGTCGACGAGCACGGTTGGACGGCCTTCGACCCTGACGGCGGTCCTCACGCCGACCACACGCAAGACGGGATCGCCGGCGTCACGTTCCGGCCCGACGAGCGCGGGCTCTTCTGGGGCGCCAACCACCGGCTGTGGTACGCCGACGTGCCGGATGGCGAGGCAAGGGCGGTCGGGCCGCTGGCGGAGCAGGCGTTGAACCCGTTCGATGTCGCGTGGCTGATGGTCGCCATGCAATAGGGAGCGATCAATAGGGAGCGATCAATAGGGAGCGATCAACAGGGGGCGATCAATAGGGGGCGATCAGGCGACCTTTTCCCGGGCGGAAGACACGCGTTCAAGGCCTTGGTCCGAGCTTTTCCAGACAGGAAACCGCTCGGATCAAGGCTTCACTTCACGTACAATCCCGCCATGCCCCCGCCCCCGTCCCCCCACGATTCCCCCACCCGCCTCCGCTCCCTCGGCGCGGCCCTCCGCGGCCGCTGCCCGCACTGCGCCCGCGGCCGACTCTTCCGCCGCCTGCTCGAGCTGGCCGACACGTGCGACGTGTGCGGTCTGCGGTTCGATGACGACGGCAGCGCCGTGACGGCGGGCATGGTCTTCGGCTTCGGCGTGCCGCTGCTCGTCGCACTGCCGCTCGGGTTCGCGCTGATCGCCCGCGACGCCCCGCTGGCGATGTCGCTCGGCGCGCCGGCGGCCGTCGTGATCGGAGCCGTGCCGGCGGTCGTGCGGTTCTCGAAGGCCGTCTGGGTCTGGCTGATGGACAGACTCGGCTACCTGACATCGGGGGCCTGACGCCCGGTCGTTCGGCGATCCGCCGGCCCCGGCGCACCTCGTCCGCTCCGCGCGGCCCACGGTGATGGGATTGGCCGCCGCCCGCCCGCCGCGTATCATGCCTGCCGTCGGCGCGAATGCCCGTCGCTGCGTGGCGCGACGACGGATCCGAGGCACGGCTGAATGCGCGGAAGCGCGCGCGGAAGGAACCGTTGAATGCGCCTGTTCGGTCGAGCTTGCGCCGGCTTCGTCTTCGCCCTGGCGGTCGCTGCGGCCGGCATCTCGCTCTGGTTTCGGCGCAGCCTGCCGCAGACCAGCGGGACGCTCCGGGTCGCGGGGCTGAACGGCGCGGTCGATGTCATCCGTGACGCATGGGGCGTACCGCACATCTATGCGACGACGGACCATGACGCCCACCTGGCGCTGGGCTACGTCCACGCGCAGGACCGACTGTGGCAAATGGAGTGGCAACGCCGGATCGGCGCCGGACGGCTCAGCGAGGTCGTCGGGATCGAGGCCGTCGCCACGGACAAGTTCCTGCGCACGCTCGGCGTACGGCGCGCTGCCGAGGCGGTGATGGCCGAGCTGTCGCCCGACGCGCTGGGCGCGCTCGAAGCCTATGCCGACGGCGTGAACGCGCTGCTGGCCGAGAATCGCGCGCTGCCGCCCGAGTTCATCGCACTCGGCGTGGAGCCCGAGCCGTGGACCGTGCCGGACTCGCTCGTGTGGATGAAGATGATGAGCTGGAACCTCGCCGGCAACTACGATCTCGAGCTGCTGCGCACCCGATTGATCCAGGCCGTCGGGGTGGACGGCGCGAACGCCCTCATGCCCGGCGCGCCGCCCGGCCCGGACGCCGTCGGCGCCGCACGGAGCGTCGGCGCATCGCGGATCGATGCCCTGTTGACGCTCAACCGTGCCATCGACGGGCGCGTCGGCCAGCGCGGCCCGGACATCGGCTCGAACGGCTGGGTCGTCGCCGGCACGCACACCGCCACCGGGGAGCCGATCCTGGCGAACGACCCGCATCTCGGGGCGCAGATCCCGTCGCAGTGGTACCTGGCCGAGATGAACGGCGACCGCCTGCACGTCACGGGCGCCACGTTGCCCGGCCTGCCGCTCGTCGTCATCGGCCGCAACGCACGCGTGGCGTGGGGGCTGACGAACCTCGGGGCGGACGTGCAGGACCTGTACGTGGAACGCGTGAAGCCCGATGACCGCAACAGTGTGGCCGTGCCCGGCGGCTGGGCGCCGATGACCGTCGTCGACGCGCCGATCCGGGTGAAGGACAGGCCGGACCCGGTCCCGTGGACGGCACGCAGCACGCGCCACGGCCCGGTCCTGTCCGACGTCATCGACGAGCGCGCCGCGGCCGACGTCACGGGCGGCGAGGACACCGTCCTCGCGCTGCGCTGGACGGCGCTCGATCCCGGCGACACGACGGTCGACGCCTTCCTGTCGCTGAACCACGCCGCGGACTGGGACGACTTCACGTCCGCCATGCGCCGCCTCGTCTCGCCGTGCCAGAACGTCCTGTACGCCGATGTCGACGGACACATCGGTCACATCGCGCCGTGCCGGATCCCGGTGCGCGCAGCCGGCGACGGCACATTGCCCGTGCCCGGCTGGAACGACTCGCACGCGTGGACCGCCGCAATCCCTTTCGACGAGCTGCCACGTACCAAGGATCCCGCGCGCGGCTACATCGTCACCGCCAACCAGCGGATCGTGCCGGACGACTATCCGCACTGGATCACCCACAATTGGGCACAGCCGTACCGCGCCCAGCGGATCACATCGCTCCTGCAGGGCGCACTGGACGCCGGCGCGCAGCTCAAGGCCATCGACATGGTCCCCATCCAGGGCGATCAGACCAGCCTCTACGTACAGGCCATCCTCCCGCGCCTGCGCGCGATCGATCCGGCCGGCGACGAACGTCGCGCCGCCGCGCTCGGCCTGCTGGCGGATTGGGACGGCTTGCTCGACCGCAACTCGGTCGCGGCGGCGCTCGTCGAGGCCTGGCTCCACCACTTCAGCCGGCTCATCCTCGTGGACGACCTGCCCGGTCCGCTGCTGAACGACTACCTGCCGAACGACAACTTGCAGCAACAGCCGCGCCGCTTTCTGGCCGACGCCCTTGCCGCCGAAGACTCGCCGTGGTGTGACGACACGCGCACGGCGGAGCACGAGACCTGCGACGACTTGGCGCGGCGTGCGCTGGACGGTGCGATCGGCGACCTCGATACGCGCCTCGGAGGGCGGACGTCCGCTTGGCGCTGGGGGCGCGTCCACCAGGCCCGCTTTCTCCACCAGCCGTTCGGCGAAGTCGCGTTGCTGCGGCGGATCTTCAACCGCCGGATCGCCAACGGCGGCGACGCGTTCACCGTGAACGCCGCACCGTCGAACCCGGCCGAGCCCTACCGGCAGGAGAAGGCGCCCGGCTATCGACAGATCGTGACTCTGCGGGAGGAAGACGTCGGCCGCTTCAGCATCGCCACCGGCCAGTCCGGCCACCCGCTGTCGGGTCACTACGCCGACCGACTCCGGCCGCACCGCGACGTCGAGTACGTGCCGATGACGATCGGGCGCGGCAACGTGTCCGGCAACGTGCTTCGACTCGAGCCAGGACCTCCGGACGCGGCGCCAACGACCAGCGCGCCGACGACGACCGCCGCACCATGACCCATGATCGTGGGGCGATCCCAATCCCAGACGAAGTGCCCGACCCTGCCGACGAGATCGTCGAGGGCACACCGCCGCGCTGGCTACCCTGGGCCGAACGAATTCTCGGCACGATGCTGCTGGGCGCGGCCATCTGGGTGATCGGCCGCGAGCTGCACGACGTCAGCGCGGTCGAAGTCGTCCGCGCCGCCGCCGCGGTGCCGCGCTGGCAGCTCGGACTCGCCGTTGCGGCCACCGTGCTCAACTACGGGATCATGACGGGCTACGATCACCTGGCGCTGCGACAGCTCGGGCGGGCGCTGAGCGCCTGGCGGATCAGCGTGGCCGGGTTCGTCGCGTTCGCCGTCGTCAACAGCCTCGGGTTCGCGCTGATCACCGGCCCGTGGGCGCGACTGCGCTTCTACAAACGCTGGGGGGTCGACCTGGCCGTGCTGCCGCAGGTCGTGGCCTTCAACGCGATCACCGTTTGGACGGGATTGTTCGCCTTGTTGGGCGCGGTGCTGGCCATCAAGCCCGAAACCGCGCTGCGCGCGTGGGCTCCGCTGCCGTTCTGGCGCATCGTAGGCGCCGCGATGCTCGGCACGGTGGTCCTGTACGTGTACTTTGCCGCGACCATGCAGCATCCGATCCGCGTCTGGCGGTGGACGCTCCACATGCCGAACGTGCGCCTCGCCCTGAGCCAGGTCACGCTTTCGTCGACCGACTGGCTCCTTGTGGCCTGGGTGCTGTGGCTGTTGTTGCCTAGCGGCACAGTACCCTTTGGAACGCTGCTTGCCGCATTCCTGGCCGCCCAACTGATCGGCTTGTTGAGCCACGTGCCCGGCAGCCTCGGCGTGTTCGAAGGCACGATGCTATCGCTCCTGCACGGCGAAGCGCCTCCACACGTCCTCATCGCAGGGCTATTGCTCTTCCGGATCATCTTCTATCTGATCCCGCTCGCCGTCGCGCTCATGGCGGTGGCCGGCAGCGCGTTGCCCGGAGCGGCGAAACGGCAGTGAGGTCGGCGTTGGAGCGGGGAACGGGATGGCGTGAGATCGAGTTAAACAATGAACGGGTCTGAAGGCGATGACCTGCTCTCCCACCGGGCTGCCCCGGAAGTACCATCGGCGCTGGCGGACTTAACTGCTG
>Ga0138256_10002630_pt1 | contig 19198 bp, 15 predicted proteins | sample KNB2016incub_MG_FD_105486 | JGI IMG/M metagenome (GOLD analysis project Ga0138256, IMG submission 105486) | Active sludge microbial communities from wastewater in Klosterneuburg, Austria - KNB2014incub_MG | ecosystem: Engineered > WWTP > Activated sludge > Unclassified | place: Austria... | reverse complement strand
CGATGCCCACCCGCTCACTATCGGCAATGCTCAATTGGGCACGGTCGATCGCATCGGTCATCCCGAGGATGGCCTGGAGCGGGTTGCGCACATCATGGCTCATGTTGGCCATGAACTCCCGGCGCGCGCGATCAGAGTCCTCCGCCACGGCCCGGGCCTGCAGCAGTTCGGCAACCCGTTCATCGATGCGTTGCTGCATCCGCTCCAAGCTTCGCGCGAGCCGGCCCACCTCGTCATGTCGTGTCGAAGGCAGTCCATCGGTGCCTTCACCAGCGGCGTAACGTTCCACTTGCAAAGTGATCCGATCCAGGCGTGCCGCCAGGGAACGCGCGAATACCAACCCGAGCAACATGAAGCCCAGCGCGATGCCGAGCGTGAGCAGCATGGCACGGTCCCGCCGTTCGCGCAAGCCGGCGAGCAAGGGAGCCGTATCGGTGGACAATCCGACCCGCAACGCATAAGGCAATGGCGGGAGCGCGAGCGACCGGAAGGTCCAGAACCGGTCGCCGATAAGCGCGACCGAATCGTTCGGTGGGATCGGTCGACCAAGCAGTGCATCCGCCGCGCTGAGCGCACCGAATTCACTGCGGAACACGATCGTCGTATCCGGGTGGAGGATGATCTCGTTATCCTCGCGGATCAACACGAGTGTTTCCCTGCTCCGCCGACCTGCGAGCAGTTCGCCGAAAAGCGGTCGGAGGTCCGCATTGATGATCATCAGCCCGACCTTGCGCCCGTCGGGCCCGAACAACGCGGTGGCAGCCCGCAGCGTGGGCATGAGAGGCCGGGACAAACCACCATGCTCGCGGTTGAGGTCGATGCGGGAGAAATAGAATCCACCTGGGGCCAGCGCCATGGCTTCCAGGTAGTAGTCACGATCACCCTTGGCCTGCAAAGCGGTATCGGGTACACGCCGTATACGATCATCGGTCCTGTCGTACCGTATCAATTCCATCCCCAGACTGTCCGCGGATAAAAGGCGTACCTGAGCGAGTTGGTCGCGACTGCGGAGGAAGCTCTCCATCAACAAGGCGACCCGTTCGAGCGTCACCGCACTTTGCAAACTGTCCCCGAGCGTATCCGCGGCGAAGTCCCGCACCGGGTCGTTGTTCCCGAGAAAGGCGATGTCGTTGCCGAGCATGTCCATGAAAGCACGGAGACGTAATTCGGTGAGGTCCAGATCGTGCCGCAGATCGACCCGCGCCGTGAGCTGCACCTGCTCGCGCACCGCCCGGTAGACCAGATAGCCCGCAAGGGCCGCAGCGCTCATCACAAGCACCGTGAACACCAGCACCGTTCGCGTAACGATGGAGCGCCACCAGGGTGTGTGTTCGGTAGAGCGCTTGGGTGAAGAGGTCATCGCAGGATCAAAGTACGGCCATGATGGAACGAAGATCCAGGTCCTCTATCACTGGCGGGATCGGCGGAAAGAGAGCACCTTCATTGCCCGTGAGGAATGCGCTGCAATGCGCCTTCGCGTTCCAAGGCGAGCACCGCTCCTACCGCGCCGAGCAATGGTGCGAGCATCGTCCCGAGCAAAGGGATCTTCATCAACATGCTGAAGGCCATTCCATTGCCGATCACCTGTCCAAGGTGGTCGTTCACCACATGCACGCTATCCACCACGCGGAGCTTTCGGCGTTCCAACACATAGTCGACCATCGAAAAGCCATAGAAGTAGGCCGATAGCAAGAACAGCAGCACCGCGTTCACCGGCAACAAGATGGGGAGCACGAGCCCAACGATGCCGATGAGCACCACGGCGAACAGCTCAACCGTGCCGTTCCGCAGCGCGAGCAAAGATCCTCGGACAGCATCGCGCGAAAGCTGCGCCCAACTGAACGGGAACGAGCGCCCGGTGAGTATCTCCTCGGCGCGTTCGCTGGCATAGGCGAGAAGCGGCGAAAGAAGGATCAACACCAGGTACTTGTTCACCGTGAACAGAACGAAGAGCGTGATCAGCTTCAGGGCGATCCAGACCAGCACTTCACGCGTCGAGTTCAAGATCGACCTGGCGGTGTTCCACCAGGAGGTCTCCGCTTGTGTGGCCTGGACCACCTCCACACCCAGCGATTGTGCCAACCATTCGCCGATCAAGGCGGCGGGCCCCTCCAGGAGGGTGAACAACCCGTAGGCCAGAGCGATCCACAGCAGGGCCGGGACCAGGAACATCCAGGCCATGCGATGGCGGAGCATGAAACCGAATGCGCGGAGAAAACCGCCGAAGCCGTGTACGATCCCGTTCATCGACGGACGAAAGTAGGCCTGTTCTCCCGGGGGTACCTCGACGAACCTCGTTCCGGCGGCATCACCGCTTCGCGTTGACCCTGAAGGCGCATGGACCGTCGAGGTGCCTAAGGCTACCTTTGGAGCGCATGCACCTGTCACCGCTCACCGCCATTTCTCCCATCGATGGGCGATACCGGGAACGCACCGCGGACCTGGCCATTTGGTTCTCCGAACTGGCATTGATCCGATACCGGCTCATGGTGGAACTGTCCTACTTCCGCTACCTGTGCGAAATACCATTGCCCGAACTCCAAGGGACCGATACGTCGAAGTTCGATGGCCTCTTCGCCCGGATCGCGGCGCTCTCCGAAACGGACGCGCAGGCTGTGAAGTCCATTGAGCGCGTGACCAACCATGACGTGAAAGCCGTGGAATACTGGCTCAAGGAACGCCTCGACGAGCTGGGTTTGGGGGCACAGAAGGAGTTCGTCCATTTCGGCCTCACATCGCAAGACATCAACAACACGGCGCTGCCGCTCCTGCTGAAGGAATTCGTGTTCGTGTACTACCTGCCGAAGCTCACGGAATTGAAGGACCGCCTGCACGGTCTGGCGATGGAGTGGGCACTGGTGCCCATGCTGGCACGCACCCATGGCCAGCCGGCCTCACCCACCCGTCTTGGCAAGGAGATCCAGGTGTTCGTGGAAAGGCTGGAGGGGCAATTGGAACTGCTGCGCGCAGTGCCCTTCAGCGGCAAGTTCGGCGGTGCCACCGGCAACTTCAATGCGCACCACGCGGCCTACCCCGAGTTCGATTGGGCACGGCTAGCGGACCGGTTCCTGGAGGAGCGGCTCGGGCTGGTGCGTCAACAGTTCACCACGCAGATCGAGCACTATGACGGGATGGCCGCCCTGTTCGATGCGATGCGGCGGATCAATACCATACTCATAGATCTTTGCCGCGACGTGTGGCAGTATGTGAGCATGGACTACTTCCGCCAACGCACCAAGGCGGGCGAGGTGGGCAGCAGCGCCATGCCGCATAAAGTGAACCCCATCGACTTCGAGAACGCCGAGGGCAATCTCGGCGTCGCGAACGCACTGTTCGCCCACCTCAGTGAGAAACTTCCGATCAGCCGGTTACAGCGCGACCTCACCGACAGCACCGTGACGCGCACCATTGGCGTACCGATGGCCCATACCCTGCTTTCCGTGGATTCCATTGCCAAAGGCCTGGACAAGCTCCTTCTGAACGAAGCAGCGATAGACCGCGATCTGGAGGCCCAATGGGCGGTGGTGGCCGAAGGGATCCAGACGATCCTGCGCCGCGCAGGATACCCGGAACCGTACGAGCGATTGAAGGATCTGACGCGCGGCAAAGAGCGCATCGGAGAGGAGGACATCAAAGCCTTCATTGATGGGCTCGACGTGAGCGATGCGGTGAAGCAGCAGCTCCGCACACTATCCCCACGGCACTATACAGGTATGGACCTATTGGGACGCGTGACGTCCTGATCAGAAGAAGTCGAGATCGCCGAAGGCCAGTTCGAAATGCTGTGAGGCGAGCGCGGCGGTGTGGACCTCATCCTCGCCTTTCACCAATAGGTTGAAATTGCTGGAACGGTGCACCGCCGGCCCGTTGGCAGCGATAGCGGCCCGGTTGTCTTCCTGGTCCAGCACCAACAAGGCAAGGCATCGCTGTTGCCAGGCGGCCTTGCGTGCCGCGCGCAACAGTTCGGGAGCGAGCTCCATCGCAGTAGGAACCATGTCCAAGAGAAGCATCACGGGCACACCCTTCTTACGGATGCGCTTCAGGAAGATGCTGCCCAAGGGGCGGCCGTTCAGTTCACATGCGAGGCAGATGTACTCGCGCAGGGGATGATCGATGAACCGCCACTGGTGGTAGGCGGCGTCCTTGTGCATGCGCCAGATCCCATTGCGGAGGGGATCCGATCGTTCCACTTCGGTGCGCACCAGCACCCTGGACACTGGTCGGCCCGGCAACGGCAGAAGGACCGCCATGCGCGGTGGATCCACACGCCTGTATCCGAATTTGCCCAGGAAGATCGGTGTGCTCGCAGCGTTGGTGACAGTGAGAAAGAAGTCGGCACCGTGATCCAGGCAAGCGCGCTCACTGGCGCGATAGAGCTTTCCGAAGATCCCCTGACCCCGGGCGGATGCATCGGTGAGCACCTTCTGCGGCATCGCGACCAGTGCGGACGCCTCCATTCGTTCGAACCGATGCGCGGTCATTGTGGCCATACCGAGGATCCGTCCGTTGCGTTCGCCCATCATCACCGCACCACCCTTCACCGGCCCTTGGAAGTACCAATGGCGCAGATACTCCGGCGTGCATCGTTCCTGCTGTTGGGCGATCATAAAGACCGAAAGCGCCGACGCATCGGTTTCCTGCGCCTCGCGCACGCGCATTTCTTCGGCTCGGCTCATAGCTGCACGAAGTTGATCAGGCTACGATCGCCGAAGACCGATGCGCCCCGGAGAGCTTCATACTCCGCGATGCAGCGCTGAAAGAAAGGCTCCTTGGTCGCCAAGTCGGAAGCGTACATGGCGCGCAACGCGTCATCCACGATGTAGGGATGGACCATCACTTCAACGACCTCGTGTTCGTTGGTAGTGGCGAGCAACGCTTGGTACGTGGTGGCGGTATATGGGCCGGTACTGGCCAGGTCATGGATGGAGACCAACACATCGTTGGTGCGCAGGGTATGGCGCGTGCGATGCCGCCGCGCATTGCGCAGGTTCAGGACTTGCTTCAAGAACTTCATGGGCCGGGTCCATGCATCGCGGACCATGCGTAACGGTGGTTGCACCAAGCGCACCCCGAGCTCGCGATCGGCGATCACGGGCGCTACAGCGTCGAAAACGGCTGGCAACATCATTACATGTTGGTGGCTGTCGCTATGCGTGAGCGTTATTCCCATCGCTTCGGCGCGATCCAGTTGCGCTTCGAACTCGCGCAGGATGTCGATGCTCTTCACCTGACCCCGCATCGACCTCATGGCCAGATCCTTGCGCGACCCGAACGCACCAGCCCCATCCGTCAGGGACGATTGACCGGTGAGCGCGCGGCCTTCAGTGAGGGTGAAGTGGAGCCCAACGGCCAATCCCGGATGGTCCTTTGAACGATCCACGGCATCGCCGGTGCCGGGCATGTTCACCATCAGCGTGGCGCTGTTCAAGTTGCCCGCCCGGAACACCTCGAAGATGGCATCGTTCACGGAGGGTGCCAACCCGAGGTCGTCCGCGTTCACGATGATGCGTTGTGCCATGGCGTATCCTGAACTTTCGGGGGGGCCTTAATGGCGTTGAAAGTACGTTCAGCGCGTCCGTGCCCCCGCTCAGATCCCGAATTCCACCTGCACCATCGCGTTCCATGAATTTCCCGGATGATCCAGGGCGGCATCGCCCTCCGTCCAGCGATAACCCACGTTCAAATGCGCCTTGATGCGGTGTCCGTTCAAGTATTTGGTCAACCCGAGGATGGCCTCTTCGCTCTTCTTCACCGACGAGCGCAAGCGGGTCGACGGCTGCACGAAGGCATAGCGGCCTGCCAGTTCCCAATGCTTGGGCCAGCAGTAGCTCAGTTGGCTGTTCATGGCTGTTCCTTCCAGTGCGATGCGCTGCGCCCCGTCCGCGTCAAAGGTGAAAGGGTCCGACGTGCGCCGGTCGAACACCTCGAACATGGCTCCGACCCCTTTCCATTTGAACATGAGGTCGGCGATGAACGTGCCCATGTCCCGGGGGGCATAGAGATCCGAGCCCAGTTGACCACCGGTGCGCACGGCATCGTCGTTGAAGCTATAGCCGGCCGCGATGGACAATTTGGGGGTCATCTCGCGTTCGAGGTCACCTTCGCTGTAATCACCGCTGCCTTCGAACTTTCCGAAAGGGAGGAACTCCAAACGGCCGGTATAATCCATACCCGAATTGATGGCTGAGGCGTTCCGTCCATCGCCCGTGGTCACCGCTCCCTTCACATTGAACAAGGTTCCTCCTGCAGGAATGGTCCAATACCCGAACACGCCGAAATCGCGGTCAAGGGTGAAGGCCCCGTTGGCGATGGAGCGGTCCGCGAACTGCAAGTTGCCGCTGCTCACCACGCGCTCGCGGTTGCCGGGCAACTTGCTTTGTCCGAAGCCCATGTAGAAGTTGGGGGAGAAGTTGTAGTAGAGGATGGCGTCGCGGATGGGTTGCGCGATCTCTCCGCTCTCCAGGTCCATATCGGCTTTAGAGAAGGCCAACTGGATGTAGTATTGGACCTTGCGGTTCAGCACGTGACCATCGAACCGGAGGCGGAGCCGCCGGATGCGGCCTTCCACTTTGTCGGTGCTCAGGTCCTCGCCGCCTACGGTGTTCAACCCTAGGCGGGCCTGCATGCGGAACCGCAGGTTGAGCAGGAATTTCGGTTCCTTGCTGATACTGATGCCGTTCTTCACATCCAGCAGAGCACGCTCATCCGATTCGGTCTGGGCGGTGGAGACATGGCCGAGCGCGAGTCCAGCAACGCAGAGCATCACGCGGATCACAGGTAGGGTACATCGCATAGGACAAAGGAAACCGCGCGCGCCGAACGTCCAACCGACATGATGCTACGGAACCACCGATCACCGTGTGCGCTGGAAGTGGATCAGGTCGGTGCGCGGGATATCCTCCAGACCCAACTCCCGCATCTGTGTCACCACTTGCCCGCGGTGATAGGTGGAATGGTTCAGACAATGCATGATCATCTGCCAGGCCGACTGGGCGTAAGGTGTGCCTTTCAGATCCTTGTAGGCGCATTCGCGCAGGAGCCCGTCCAAAGGCAACGTGATCACATGATCGCGGAAGCGTACAGCATGCGCCATGACCGAGGCGAGGGTGGTCAACTCTTCCGCGGGCCAACGAACGGGTTGGCCGGTAAGGCGTGCGAGCCATGCGGCCTCCGCATCGCGGATATGCAACAGCGTGCCCCGGATCGATGGGAAACTGCTGGTGGCCGGGCGGTCCAGCGTATCGCCGGGCTCGCGTTCGAGGCGGTCCACAAAGAGCGCGGTGGCCCAATGATCGTAGGTGGCGTATTCGTGCAGCAGCGCGGCCAGATCCATAGCAGGTGGATAAAGCTGTTAAAAATATCTGAAGTATTGGTCGAAGGCGCGCCGGAGGTTGGTCGAATTTCGCGGCACCAAGCGCGCATGATCGCCACCATATTCGGAAAAAAGAAGATCACGGAGGACCGTCTAGCGAACGTGTTCGTGAACGCGTTGCTCCAACTCGTGCAGCAAGGTTTCGCGGATGTGGCGGCCGAACTGAACGAAGCGCCCGAGCTGGCGGGGGCACAAGTGGTCGATCCCGAAGGGGATGAGACCTTCCTCCACGTTGTGCTGGCCGGCAATTTGATGGAGCTACAGCGCCAGTTGCAAGCGGGCCAGGACCAACGCGTAGCCGCGCTGGTGATCTCCAAGTTCGCACAAGCCTTGGGCACGCGCACCTCGGATGTGGAGCGCAGCATCACTACGCTCCAACAGATGATGGCCCGCCTGAACCATCCGAGCAAGAACACGGTGTATGCGATGAGCAAGGCCGTTTTCCACCAGTACGATCTGTTCCGGTTCCAGACCGATGAGTTCTTCCGCGACCAGCGTGTGCCGCATCCAGTGATCCTGAAACGGGTGAACGGACTGATGGGCTTCTTCCTCTGGGATTGGGACGGTTTCCACGAGCAATACCGTGTGGCTCACTGAGGGGGCCTTGGACCGGACCCGCTCAACGCGCCGCTTCGCCGACCCGTAGCTCTTCCATCGCCATACGGGTGATCGTACCGCCGATCGCCAGAGCCGCTGTGGCGGCTGGGGAAGGGGCATTGAGCACATGGACGTGGGTACCCTTGCGCTCGATCCGGAAATCATCCACCATGGCACCGTCAGTACCGAGCAACATGGCGCGCACCCCGGCCCGGCCCGGCTTCAGGTCTTCCATGGTGAGCGATGGAACAAGGCGGCGTAGCGTCTTTAGAAAGAGCTTCTTGCTGAAGGCACGACGGTATTCATCGATGCCATAGCTCATGTTGTTGAAGAAGAGCTTCCAGGTGCCGCCGTAGGTGAGGGCGTCCAACGTGTCGCTGAGATCGAAATCGGTCTTGCCATAGCCTTCGCGTTTGAAGGTAAAGACCGCGTTCGGCCCACACTCTATGCTGCCATCGGTCATGCGCGTGAAGTGTACGCCGAGGAAGGGGAAGCGCGGATCGGGCACGGGATAGATCAAGTGCTTCACCTTGTGCTTGCCGTGGTCGCTGAGCTCGAAGTAGTCGCCGCGGAAGCCGACCACGCGCTCGGGAAAGGTGACGCCATCAGCCTTCGCGAGTCGATCGCTCTGAAGACCCGCGCAGAAAACAGCGTGCTTGGTGCGGTAAGATGCTCGGGTGGTGCGGATGATGCTGATCCCTTCCCCGTGTTCCGTGCCCGTCACGGCCTCGCCCAGATGCACCGCGCTCTCCGGGTTCATCGCCCGGGCGAGTTCCGCCATTTTGTTGGTGGCACCTCGGAAATCGATGATGCCTGTGCAACCCACGCGGATGCCCGCGATGCCCGCGCACTCCGGCTCGATCTCGCGGATCTGTTCCGGGGTCACCCGTTGGAGATCCTCGATGCCGTTGGTCTGACCCGTGTTCCAGATCTTGTCCAGTCCTGGCAGTTCGTCATGCGTGGTGGCAACGATCAGCTTGCCGCATATATCGTGGGCGATATGATGTTCTTTCGCGAACGCCACCAATTCGTGACGGCCCTCCACACAGTTCTTCGCCTTGTAGCTTCCCGGCTTGTAGTAGATGCCGCTGTGGATCACGCCGCTGTTGTGCCCGGTCTGGTGATCGGCCAACCCCTCCTCCTTCTCGATCAGTAGGATGGCCAGCTTGGGGAAGCGCACCTGCATTTTGTAGAACGTGGCGGCGCCAACAATGCCGCCGCCCACGATCACCACATCCCAGGTCTTGTCCACGCTCATGGCCGCTGCTGCTAGAAGCTGCGAAGGTACCCCGGGACCATCAGCTGCGGATCTCGATGGGCACCTCCGTGCGCGGCACCAGCAGGAGCAGTATGAACCCGACCACGAAGAAGCTGCCGATGATGATCACTGTGTTGCGCAGATCGCCGGTGAGTTGGTAGACCAAGCCGTAGGCGAAAGTGCCGAGCACCGTGCTCACATAATAGCTCACATCATAGAAGGAGAAGTAGGAAGCATGGTCGATCGTGTCGGGAAGGAATTTGGAATACGTGCTTCGCGAAAGCGCCTGGGTGCCGCCCATCACAAGGCCTACCCCACTGGCCAAGGCATAGAACTCCCAAGCCCAATGGATGCGGTAGGCCGCTACGCAGAGCAGGATCCAGATCACGCAACCGATCATAAGCGCGGAAAGGTTGCTGAAGCGTTTGCTGAGGCACACGAATAGGAAGGCGCCCACCACAGCCACCAATTGGATCAAGAGGATGCTGATGATGAGGCTGCTATCACCGATCGGACCTGCCACACCGTTCGCGTCGAGTTCCTGCACTTCCGCCTTGGCATAGGTCACCGCCAGGTACATCACGGTCTGTATGCCCATGTTCACCACGAAGAAGGCCATGAGATAACTGTTCAACCTGCGGGTACGACGCAGCTCCTGCCAGGTCTTACGCAACTCACGGTATCCGTTCGCGATCACGTTCCCGGTGGGTTTACGGCCGTGGGGGTTGTCCGGGAGCACACGAAATGCGAACTGGGCGAAGCCCGCCCACCAGATGCCTACCGTGACGAACGTGATCCGCGCGGGCAGCCCGTCACGATCGGGTATTCCGAACCAACCCGGCTTCATCACCATCAGCAAGTTGACGACAAGGAGAAGCACGCTACCCAAATAGCCCATGGTGTAGCCGCGCGCGCTGATGCGGTCGTGGTCCTTGGGCTCGGCGATCTCCGGCAAAAAGGCATCATAGAAGATCAAGCTGCCGCTGAAACCCACACACGCGAGCATCACCAGGAGCAAGCCAGGCAAAAGGTTCTCCGCGCTGAAGAAAAAGAGGCCCGCACAACTGATGGCTCCCAGGTAACAAAAGCTCTTGAGAAAGTCCTTCTTGCGGCCTGTATGGTCCGCGATACCACTGAGCACCGGGGTGATGAGCGCTACGAGCAGAAAACCTGCGGAGAGCGCATAGGAGTAGAGCGATTGCGCGGGCAACCCATACCGCTCCAGCACCACATCGGTGCCACCCGCCATGGTTATCGCCGCATAGAAGATCGGGAAGACCGCGCTGGTGATGGTGAGCGAATAGACCGAGTTGGCCCAATCGTACATGGTCCAGCCGCGAATGATGCGCTTGTCGCCTTTCCGCATGGTGGGCAATGTAACGCGAAGGCCGGAGCTCGCGCTCCGGCCTTCGCCAGGGATGGACCATGCACGATCCCCTATTCCAATTCGAACTCCACCCTTCTGTTCTTGCTCAGGGCGACTTCATCATCACCCGCATCGGCAGGGCTTTCGGCCTTCATGCCGATCACAGTGACGCGCTCGGCGGGGATCCCCGCTTCCACCAGCACGGTCTTCACGCTCTCCGCGCGGAGCTTGCCCAGTTCGAGCAGATCGGGGCGCATTCGGGTGCGGTCCTCTTCGAGAACATCGGCGTGGCCCACGAGGCGCACTTTCACGTTCGGGTCGGCCTTCAGCGCTTCGATCACATCGTTGAGGGGCGTGTCCATCGCACCATCGATGCTCTGCTGGAACCGTTTGAAGTAGATCACGGTGGCATCCACCTGTTGGTCTGGCTTCAGCGTCTTGTTCACCGTGCTGCGCTTGCTGTAGATGAACTCGCTTTCGGCCTTGTCCAATTGCTGGCAAGTACACTCGCTCATCAGCTTGACAGGTGTCACGGACACATCGTCGATGTAGTAGTAGGCTTTGAAGACCTGCGGCCGTACTTCGCCTTTGGGTCGCTTCACCTTGCCGGTGACCACCTTATCGTTGGCCGCCATGTTGCCGAGGATCAGGTATTGTTCATCGCCCTTGGCCTCGTACACGCCGCACACGCCCTGCCAGGAGTAGATATCGTCGTAGATCTTCGTGCGCAGGTTGGGCACCTGCATTTCGTAAGTGAGGGCGCTCTCGTCGTCCTTCTTCACCATCACCTTGCTCACATAGGCGCCCAGTTCGTTCGCGGAATACTTGCTCAGGTCACTTAGGCTCACGAAGTAGCGGACACAGTATTTCTGTCCTTTGGTGAGCATCTTCTTGAACTTGACCTGCATGTACGCTCGCGGCTCCTTGTTCATGTAGCTCCACCACATCAAGCCCGCGTAGTTGCTACCGTTCAAGGCCCCCTGGTCGCCATACTCGTTGCGCGGGGCGGAAGCCGGGCCAACGGCCACCTTGTCGCTGAAGAGGTCCGCCTTGATCAAGGTCGGGCTCTTCCAGCCCGTGGCCATTTCAATGCTACCCAGGCGCTTCAACTTGCCTTCGAAATCCTCGAAGCCCCCGTTGGGCACCATATTGAGGCTGTCGGTGGGATCGTCGCTGTCCGGATCCTTGTCCTGGGCGATCAGTGTAAGGGCACTAAAGGCAGTGGCACAGAGCAGGGTGAAGCGGGCGGTCATGGGCGTTGGTTCAGTCTCCGGGCGGGCAATTTAGGCCAGCGGACGGGAACCCGCAGGAAGCGGGCAAGCGCGCTTGGCAAGTCGCATGCCAGGCAATGAAAGGGCGCAGGGTTCGTTATCTTCGAGCTATGGACAGGACCTCGACTTTTCGGCATGTGGTGGCCACCTTCCTGCTGAGCGCTCCGTTCAGCGTGTTAGGGCAATGGTCCGCAGGGGTCATGGGTGGCGCTGGGCTGGACCATGGATGGACCGGACCCAGCCATTGGGCGGGTGGCTTGGTGGAGCGGAGACTTAGCGATAGCTCCTCTTTCGTGTTGCGGCTCAGCGGTCAATGGTACGATCCGATCGAGCGCGCCTACACCGAACTGCGGCCGAACAGCGATGGTTCAGTGGAGATGGAGGTCGTACAGGCTGAAACGATCCGCCGATATGGGCTTGCGCTGGAGGTGAAAATGCCGGTCCTCTCCGCACCCTGCGAAGGCGGCTATCATCGGGGCGCCTACGTTGTGGCCGGTTTGGGTTGGGAACATGCCCAGCGCCACGTGCGCGGCATCGCCGTGGAGAACGCCGTTGGGACCGAAGCTGCGGTGCTGAGCGAGGCGACCGACCGGATCGACCGCTGGATGGGCCGAGCCGCCGTTGGTTTGCAATACGGGACCCGCTGGGGATCGCCGTTCGTAGAAGGTGGGATCACGCTGGCTTCCGATCCTTATGCAGGGGAGCAGCACTGGTTGTTCCCGGGGCAGATCGGGGTGCAGGTGGGCTACCGGTACACCTTCCGCAAGCGATAGCGAAGGCTGCGCGCCACTGAGGGCGCACTGATACGAAGTCCGTTCCAACCGGCGCATCCCGCTCCCGAGTTTTCGGGAGGATCATTTCCGACCACTTGTGTCGCCCCCCCAACCACTTGCTCTTCGGGGCATGGGTTCGGCTGGTAATGGCGGTTGCTTCGGCCCATCAACGACCCCGAGCCATGAACCGCCCAGCCTTCTCCCCAGCACCGAAGCAACTCGCTATCACCTGCGCCCCTTGGAGCGCGCTGGCCCCCTCCTTCCGCATCCTGCTGCGCGCCTTTGCGGTGGTAAGCTGTATGGTCGCTTTCGGCTTGGGCCGGAGCCATGCATCGCACTTGAGCGGTGGCGAGATCAGCTACACCTGCCTGGGAGGGAACAACTACCAGTTCACGGTGACCTTGTTCCGGGACTGCTCGGGCATCAACATCGCATCCACGCCTTCGCTGAACGTGACCAGCCCATGCGGCAACATGACCTTGGCCACCACCCAGACCACCACGGATGAAGTCTCCCAACTCTGCCCGCAGGACCTCGGCAGCAGCACATGCAACGGGGGCAACCTGCCCGGCACCACGCGCTTCGTGTTCACCACCGCAGCAGTGAACCTCGCGAACTGCGATGTATGGACGGCTTCCTGGAACTCCGCGGCCGAGGGTACGCGGAACGGGGCGGTGCTCAACCTGGTGGACCCTAGCAACCAGAACATGTTCTTCTCCACCACGGTGAACACGCTGGCCGCACCGTGCGACAACGGCCCCGTGCTACAAAGCGCTCCCATCCCCTATGTATGCCTCAATACCCCCGTGAGCTATTCCTTCGGCGCGATCGATCCGGACGGGGATGCGCTCACCTATGCTTTCCTTGGCGCACAGAGCGGGGCTGGTGTGGCGATCCTGTACAACGCCGGCTTCAGCGCGAACAGCCCGGTGTCAGGCATCACCTTGAACAGTTCCACCGGCGAGGTCAACTTCACCCCGACGCAGGTGGGCAGCTTCGTAGTGGTGGTGGCAGTGCAGTCGCGTAATGGCAACGGCGTGCTGATCGGCACCACGGTGCGCGACATGCAGTTCGTAGTAGTGCCTTGTGCAGGCACGCCCCCCGACCCGAACGCGGGTGCCGTATCGAACCTGACCGGCAATGCGCAAGCCAATGGGGCGAATGACATCACCCTGTGCGGCAACGGTAGCTTCTGCTTCACCGCAGTGTACACGGATGCCGATGCAGCGAGCTCGTTGATCCTGGAGAGCAACATCGCGCAAGTGCTGCCAGGCGCCACGGTGATGGTATCCGGCTCGAACCCCCTTTCCGCGATCATTTGCTGGAACGGCGACCCGAACATCTCGGGCACCGTGCCTTTCAACGTCACTATTTCGGATTGCTCGCCGGGCTCACTGGCCATTCTCCAGAACTACAGCTACACGGTGACCATCATACCCACAAGCCCAATGACGCTTACCGTGAGCAACGACACCACGGTGCGGTGCGCAGGTCAACCCGCCACGGTGGCCCTACTGAACATCGCCGGTGGCGCAGCTCCGTTCACGACCACTTGGACCGATGCACAAACCTCCTTGCTCTCCAATGCACTGAACATGCAAGTGATCGTGGACCAGGATGCGAGCTACACGGTGACCGTCACGGACGCTTGCGCCGACTCCGCCTCGGCCACCGTGAACACATTCGCACCGCAGTACGCTCCCATGGTGCTCTCTCTTACCGAAGACACCGTACTGTGCAACGGTGGCTCCCTTCTGCTGGAAGCTGAAGTAGCTGGCGGATCCGGTATCCACACCTTCCTCTGGAGCGGAATGAACACGAACGACAGCACCGTGCTTGTCAGTATCACCGAGTCTAACACCTTCACGGTACAAGCCACCGACCTCTGCGGGGAGGTGCTCAGCGCTTCGGTAACGGTGGGCGTGGAAACACCGGTAACGAACATCACCGCCATCAGCCAAGGCCAGGACGAATGGCTGTTCACATCCGCCAGCACCCCAAGTGCCGATCAGTTCGATTGGAACTTCGGTGATGGCAACACCAGCACTGAAACACAGCCGAACCACCGCTACCTGGACACCGAGTTCCATGTGGTGGAACTCACCATCACCACCGCCAACGGGTGCACCGCCAGCGACACGGTACACATCGCCCCGGCCGCCCATGTATACTTCCCGAACGCCTTCACGCCGGATGGCGATGGCATCAACGATGTGTTCGGCGCAGTGGGCCATGAACTGAGCGAAGTGAGCTTCATCGTGTTCGATCGTTGGGGCGCGCAAGTGTTCGCTTCATCCGCCATGGACCAAGGTTGGGATGGCCGCACCGCGAACGGAAGCATCGCGCCGACCGGTGTGTATGTGTTCCGCTTCCATGTTAAAGGAGAGCGTCTGCCAGCGACCGAAGGCATTGGGCATGTGACATTGCTGGGCAGCGAGACCGCCGCCAACTGAACCGCACGGTCTTCTGGAGCAGCCGCCCCGAAAGGCGGCTGTTCGCATTCGCATGGCGGGGGGCAAGGGGACAAGGTGGGCGTCGACTACATTTCGGTCGACCCCACTTTGCCATGCACCGGATCCTAGTGCTCCTCTCCTTCACGGGCGTGCTGATATGCTCCATCGCCCAAAGCCAACTGGTCGACTCGCTCTGGCACGTCTGTTACCTGGACCGGAAACAGGGCACCTGTGTGGAGATCGAATTGCCGTTGAGCATGGGGGCATAGTGTCCACAACCATGTCGACTTCTTGCTCTCGTGAGCCGGGCGTGGAGTAATTCACCGCAGCGACGTAACGAAAGCAACGGGCACGCTGCGAAAAACGCAACGGCCAGTGCCCCTATAGGCCTTTTGAACTACCCTTCAGGCTGCGCTGTTCGCTGGATGATAGGGTTCTCGATGAAATGCTAGATTTCCGCAACATCCTATTCATGACACGCTCCTTTCCTTTGGTGATCTCCATGCTCTTTGGAGCAATGTCCGGTCACACGCAGAACGTGGATTCACTATGGCGGGTTGTGAACCGAACGGAAACACACGATACCGCCAGGCTCCACGCTATAGGTAGTTTATCGGCCCTTGCCTCCCAACGCCATGGGCCGGATAGTGCTATCGTACTGGCACGTCGGCAACTGGATCTGGCGAGGGTGGGCCCCTATACGCGGTACATCGCTGAAGCGCACCATAGGATCGCTGCGGCGTATAGCGGCAAAGAGGACAATACGTTGGCCCAGCAGCACTTGGACACCTGCCTTCGTATCGCATTGGACGGATCGATCCATGTGATAGTAACCAGGGCGTACTTGCTGCAAGGGAAGCTTTTCGGAAAACGCGCGGCATGGACGGAAGCTGAACGGGCCTACCGTTCAGCATTGGGATCCGCAGAGGCTGGTGGTCAGAAAGAGATGCAGGCGAGCGCTTTCGTGAATTTGGGGAACCTCTGGCGGAATATGGGCAACCATCCCGAAGCCATCCGGTTCTACCTGGAAGCATTGGCGCTGAACGAAGCGACCAGGGATTCGGTCGAAATGAGCAACACGCTCAATTCGATCGGATCGAGCTTCAGCGCCCAAAAAGATCACAACAACGCACTCACCTATTTTCATCGTTCGCTTGACCTTGCGGAACGCCAAGGCGCGCTTCTTGCCCAGGCCACTGCTTTGAGCAACATCGGGGCCATGCATGGCGAACTGGGTGACCAGCAAAAGGCTTTCGAGTATTTCCTGCGCAGCTACAAGATCGCAGCGGCGATCCCGTCCAAATTCGGCATGGCATTGCTTCAGGGCAACCTTGGAGAAGTGGCGTTGAAGCTCAACGACCACCCCAAAGCACTAGCCCATCTGGATTCGAGCATCACGCTGTACCGGGAAATGGACAATATGAACGGCCTTGCGTTCGTGCTGGTGACTTACGCGAAAGCGCGCCTGGCCAGCGGAAGTATCGCCGCTGCCATCCGTGCAGGTGAGGAAGCTTTGGCGCTCTCGGAAAAGGACAATAACCTGAACAATGTGCATCGGGCCAGCGATGCGCTGTTGAACATCTACGAAGCAGCCGACCGGCCCGCCGATGCGTTACGGGCCATGAAAAAGGCGATCGCGGCGAGGGACAGCGTGACCAATGAGCGCACCCGCAGGGATGTACTCCAACAGGAATTCCGTTACCTGCATCGCCAAGAAGTGATTGCGGACAGCCTTACTCACAAAATGGAACTTGACCAACTCGCTTCGGAACGTACCATCGAGCGGCTCCGGGCCGACCGCAACCGCAACCGCGCCATGGGCCTGGGCGGTGGTGGTATCCTATTGGTTGCCGGGATCGGCGCCTACACCGTCACCGATCGTAAACGCCGCAAAGCCAAGTTCGAGCAGCAGGCGGCGCAGTTGGAAACCAAGGCACTCCGGGCCCAGATGGACCCGCACTTCCTGTACAACAGCCTAAACTCGATCAGTGCCTACGTGCAGGCGAAGGATGTGGACAGCGCGGTTTCCTACCTGGCCCGGGCCGCCCGCCTCATGCGCCTCACACTGGAGAACTCCCGATCGCAGGAGATCAGCTTGGAGCAGGACCTGAAAGCGGTGGAAGCCTACCTACAGTTGGAAAGGGATCGCGCTGACGGGCGGTTCGAGTACACCATACGGATCGACCCTGGCGTGGACCGCGAGCAGACCATGGTGCCACCCATGGTTCTGCAGCCCTTCGTGGAGAACGCGATCATCCACGGCTTCGCGCAGCGAGCCACGCAGGGGTCCATCACTATCCATGCGGAAGCGCAGAACGGAAAACTGCTGCTGCGCGTCGAGGACAATGGTGTGGGCCGTCCCAGTGGCGGTGCGAAAAGCTCCTCCCTGGGCACCGCCATAACCCGCGAGCGCCTAGACCTCCTGAGTAAGATGAAGAAGGCGGCGGCGGGATTCCGATACCTGGACCGGGAGCAGGGTACCTGCGTGGAGATCGAACTGCCGCTCAGCGTGATGTAATGGTCGGGCGCAAGCTCACTCGGAGCCACGAAGGCACGGAGCGTTCCCTTCGTGTCTTCGCGAGCGGAACGCGGGCCAGGTGGGAGGGCGCACTCTCACACGGAGCCATGGAGGCATGGAGCGTCCCCCTCGCGTCTTCGCGAACGGTTCGTGGCGAGGGTGAGGGCGCATTCTCCGTGGCTCCGTGCCTCCGTGAGAAATTCCCCGGCAATGCGACCAGCGCATCAATGAGCCAAAACTTATCTTCCCGGCGATGAAGGCGACCGCCGTGATCGTGGAGGATGAGGAGCGCAGCCGCAAAGCGCTCACCGGCATTCTAGAGCGCCAGTTCCCGCACGTCCAACTGCTCGGCCAAGCGGATGATGTCGCCTCCGGCCTCGCATTGGTCACGGAGGCAAAACCCGATATCCTCTTCCTGGACATCGAGCTGGGCGATCGCAGCGGCTTCGACCTGCTGGATGCCTTGGGCACTGTGCGCCCGCATGTGATCTTCACCACCGGCCATGAGGGCTACGCCGTAAAGGCCATCCGCTTCAGCGCGCTGGACTACCTGTTGAAGCCCGTGGATCCCCAGGAACTCGGCATCGCCATTGGCAAAGCGGCGGACGCTACGCACCTACCGCAGCACCCGGCGCAGTTCATGGCCCTGCTGAAGAACCTGGCCCAACGAGCGGAGAACGGAAGGCGCATCGCCCTACCCGTTACCGATGGCTTGGAGATGGTCTCCATCGACGACATCCTCTACTGCGAGAGCGACGGCCACTACACCACGCTCCGGTTGGTGGACAAACGCCGCCTCACCGTATCGCGCAACGTGGGGCAGTTCGAGGAAATGTTGGACAAGGACCAGTTCATCCGGGTACACCACTCTTTTCTCGTGAACATGGGTCGCGTCTCCCGCTATGTAAAGGGCGAAGGCGGCGAATTGATCATGGCCGACGGCACCAACGTACAGGTGAGCCGCCGGAAGAAGCAGGAGGTGTTGGATGCGCTTGCACGCGTTTGATATGACCATTCTGAAGAACCACTCCATCCACCTCCCAAGCGGTTCCGCCACTTGGGGGACAACTGCTACCGGCTGTGCAGAGCGCGCTGCGACGGGCTCATCACGCCTTGGGGAATGGGGGAAGGCATCGGTACTTCACCATCGCTGAACAGAGAACGAACAACCAACCCATATGACCATGAAGAATACGCTACTCCACCGCACCCCAGCGCAGCGCTATGTGCTCGGGGGGCTATTGAGCGCTGCGGCATTGCTCGCCTTTTCGTTGAGCACGACGGCACAGACACCAGGATCATTGGACGACAATTTCAGCGCGGATGGATCCATTGCGTTCAACGCATATCCTTCCTTCATCAGCATACAAGGGGGCACGATAGATGTGAACGGTCGCATAGTTGTCGTCGGTAACGTTACGATCAACGGTGACCAACGGATCTATTTAGCTCGGTTACACGCTGATGGTACGTTGGACGACAACTATGCCCCCAATGGTCAAACCTATGTATCCAGCTTTTCATTGAACGGCTCGCTCAACGATGCTCTCGCATTGCCGGACTGCAAGTACATGGCATGTGGGACAGCGG
>Ga0138256_10002629_pt1 | contig 19199 bp, 12 predicted proteins | sample KNB2016incub_MG_FD_105486 | JGI IMG/M metagenome (GOLD analysis project Ga0138256, IMG submission 105486) | Active sludge microbial communities from wastewater in Klosterneuburg, Austria - KNB2014incub_MG | ecosystem: Engineered > WWTP > Activated sludge > Unclassified | place: Austria... | reverse complement strand
CTAAAAATGAGGTGAAAAAATAGTGCAGAAAGAAAAATTTTTTTCAAAACTTTTTTGCTCTTTATTTCGCCTTACTGACTGACGGAAACATTCCTTTAACGAAGAAGTAATAATTTCTTAAAATAAGTTTGGAACTAACCCGGTGGTCATTAGTGAATAACTGATGGTTTAACCCTTTATCGCCCTACCTGAACAATGGACCTGACAAACCTGAATAAAGACCGCAAGACAAGAAGAAAATCTACCCTTGACCTTGGCACCATGGTATATGGAAAAGTACCGCCGCAGGCCAAAGACCTCGAAGAAGCTGTCCTTGGTGCCATCATGCTGGAGAAAGGAGCTTTCGACACCATTGTTGAAATATTAAAACCAGAATGTTTTTATGTGGAGGCCCACCAGCGCATCTTCAGTGCCATGCAGGGATTGGCCAATAAAAGCCAGCCGATTGATATATTAACGGTGGCTGAGGAGCTCCGTTTCCGGGAAGAACTGGAAATGATAGGGGGGGCTTACTATGTAACCAAGTTGACCAATACTGTGGTTTCCTCTGCCAATATTGAAGCACACTCCAGGATCATCCTGCAAAAATTTATTCAACGGGAATTGATTCGTATCAGTGGTGAGATCATCGGTGATGCATATGAGGATTCAACGGATGTATTTGACCTGCTGGATGTGGCAGAGAGTAAGTTATTTGAAATTACCAATAATAACCTGCGGAAGAATTTTGAAACGATCGACTCGGTACTGGTAAATACAATCAAACGGATAGAAGACCTGCGCCATAAGAATGAAGATGTAACTGGTGTGCCCAGCGGGTACCCTTCTCTTGACAGGGTAACGTATGGCTGGCAAAATACAGACCTTATAATTTTAGCAGCAAGGCCTGCGGTTGGTAAAACAGCATTTGCACTGAACCTGGCCAGGAATGCGGTGATGCATCCGGGAAAGCAAACGGCAGTTGCGTTATTCTCTTTAGAGATGAGTGCAGGTCAGTTAGTGCAACGTATCTTATCTGCTGAAAGTGAAATCTGGCTGGAGAAGATCAGCCGGGGTAAAATGGAAGAGCATGAAATGAAGCAACTGTATGCCAAAGGTGTGCAGCGGTTGGCACAGGCACCATTATTTATTGATGATACTCCGGCCCTGAATATTTTTGAATTGCGGGCTAAATGCCGCCGGTTGAAGAATAAGCATAACATCGGCCTCATCATTATTGACTACTTGCAGTTGATGAGCGGTACCGGTGAAAACCGTAATAGTAACCGTGAACAGGAGATCAGTAATATCTCCCGTAACCTGAAAGCACTGGCGAAAGAACTGAGTGTACCGATCATTGCCCTCTCCCAGTTAAGCCGTGCGGTGGAAACCCGGGGTGCAGGTAAGGATGGCAATAAGATGCCGCAGTTAAGTGACCTTCGCGAATCGGGAGCTATCGAGCAGGATGCAGATATGGTAATGTTCCTGTATCGCCCGGAATATTATGATATTACAACCAACGAACTGGGGGAGAATAACCGTGGTGAAACCCATGTAAGGATTGCCAAACACCGTAATGGTTCTTTGGAAACTATTAAGCTGCGGGCCTTATTGCATATTCAGAAATTCACTGAAGATGATGGTGGTACATTCGGAGCCCAGGGTCTTACAGGCAACTGGAAACCTGTCAGTGATATCGATGGTGACGGTGGTGCCAAAGTATTTGTACAGACCGGCAGTAAGATGAATGACCTGCCGCAGGATGATGAAGACACACCATTCTAAATAATTAATACTGATAAAACAAAGTCCAATATTCGTTGGACTTTTTTATTTTAGACACTTTATAATATGCGAAAATTTTTCTTTTTGCTCCTTTATTGTTGTAGTGCTGTAATGAGCTCTGCACAATGCGACGCAACGAAACGTCCCATCGTTTTTATACATGGATTTTTGGCAAGTGGTGATACTTACGCCGGGCAGATACAGCGGTTTATTAATGCAGGCTACTGTGCAGACCAGTTATTTGTGTTTGATTGGAATTCCGTTAGTGGCAACGGAAAGAAAACGGATAGCCTGTTAAGTACTTTTATTGACTATGTTTTGAGTCATACTGGTGCAAAACAAATTGACCTCGTTGGTCATTCAGCAGGCGGCGGTTTGGGCAGAGGTTATTTGATTGATTCAGTTAATGCCAATAAAGTAGCACATTATATTCATCTGGGTAGTCGCAAATGGTTTTATGAATTCAGGTGGTTTAAAAATAATCGCTGCCTGAATATTTATTCAGCCGGTGATAAAGTAATTGGAACTATTGGTGGAGATGTGGAAGGTGCCATTAACCTGGATTTAAAAGACAAAGACCATTATGAAGTAGCTACCAGTGAAGAAACATTTGTGGCGATGTATAAATTCATAAATGAAGCCAGCCTACCCGCAAAAACGAATATAAAATCAACTGCTATAAAAATAAGTGGCCGGGCTGTATTGCTGGGTGATAACGAGCCTGTAATTAATGGTTTAATTAATGTTTACAAACTACATCCAAAATCAGGTCAACGATTATCTGCCACACCTGTGGCTAGCCTTTCTGTCAATACCAAAGGCTATTGGGGAGCATTTATAGCTTCAAAGAAAACATACTATGAATTTGAGTTAACGACGGATGAAAAAAACCAGCGTACCATTTCTTATTTTTTTGAACCCTTTACGCAATCTAACCGGTATGTGTATCTCCGTGGCTTTCCGCAGGGGAATATGATTGGTATGATGCTGGGTAGCCTTCCTGCAAAAGATGACCAGTCAGCCATTGTGGTGTATTCTGCCAATAAAGCCATGATAGCAGGGCGGGATAATGTAACAGTGAATGGCACTCCCATTTCTTCATTAGTGTTAACACCCGCCAGTAAAACCATCATCTCCAGTTTTATTTTTGATGACGGGGATGATAAAACCAGTGGTAGCGGATTGAAGCAATTCAGTGCGGCACCTTTTATCGGCGGTGTAGATATCAGCCTGCCGGTTCATAATAAAAAGGGAAATACCATCTATTATAACGGGAGAAAATTAGTACTGCCTGCGGCCCCATCCAAAGAACGTATCTTATTAGCTGTATTTAACTAACAATATGAAACTGCCTTTTTTCTATATCAGTCAGTATGATGGGGCACAAAAGGAGATTATGCTGGATGAAGACACTTCCAAGCATGTGGTGCAGGTGCTGCGGATGAAAGTGGGGGAGCAGTTGAACTTAACAGATGGGAAAGGTAATTTATTGACTTGTGAAATTACGTATGATAATAAAAGGCGTTGTACGGTTGCTATAAAAGAGAAAACCTACAAAGAACAAAACACAAAAAGTATATCTATTGGAATCTCTCTGTTAAAAAACACCAACCGCTTTGAATGGTTTTTGGAGAAAGCGACCGAGATAGGTGTTAGCGAAATAATTCCTTTACTATGCGAAAGAACAGAGAAAGAAAAATTCCGGTATGACCGATTGCACGGTATCTGCATCAGTGCCATGTTGCAATCGCAACAAACCTGGCTGCCGCTATTGCACCAGCCGGTTGAATTTACTAAAGTCATTCAGGATTCAGTGGCAGCGCAAAAGTATATTGCATATTGTGAAAGTGAAGACAGCAAGCGACCTCTTCTCTCTCAATCCGCTACATTAAATTCAGCGCTTATTTGTATTGGTCCGGAAGGAGATTTTACTCCTATTGAAATAAGATTGGCTTTACAAAATAAGTTTATCCCGGTCAGTTTGGGCGAAACAAGATTACGGACAGAAACAGCAGGTGTAGTAGCTGCTGTGATTCTTTCACAGTAACAAATTTTGCCTTATCTTAATTCCCGGATGTCAGTAAGACTAAATGTTTATACAATATCGTTTTTTTTATTAACCGGCATTTTATTTCCCGGTATAATCAATGCCCAGTCAGGTTCTATTTTCTATCATTTAACAGCTGAACAAGGGCTGGCATCCAACAGGTGCAATAGTATTTTACAGGACTCAGAAGGATATTATTGGGTAGCCACTGATGACGGTCTAAGCAGATTTGACGGGACCCATTGTAAAAACTACAGAAAGAATACCCATGATAATTTATCTCTATCCAACAATCTGAGTTATAATTTACTGGAAGATAAGCAGGGTGATATCTGGATTGGTACATACCAGGGTATTAACAGGTATAACAAAAAAACAGGAAATTTTACCCGATATTATTTAAGTCATCCGGGGATTTCGCCTGGATACAATAATATTGTAAGGTCTGTTGACATGGACAATGAAGGTAACATCTGGGTGGCTGCGGGAGGCCTGTGGTGTTTCAATGTTGCCCGGCAAAAATGGACTTTATTTGAAAATAACCAGGAACAAAACTACAGTATTCCGGCAGGAACTGTTACACAGGTTGCCTTCGACAGGCAGTTGAATGGAATTTGGGCGTTGACGGGGGAACGATTAACCTTTTACAATATCACGCAAAAAAAATTTTATTCGGCCCCCGGGCATACTAAGCAATGGAAACTGCTTGGGTACACAGGTGTAATTAATTTCACTATAGAAGAAGGAAAAGGGATTTGGTTTTCAACACATCAGGATAATGGCGGGTTGTTTTTTTATGATTTCAGGCAGAATGCCGTTATTAAAAAACTGTTCCTTCAAGGAAAAGGGCTACGCAAAATGAGCATAGATAATACCGGTAGATTATGGTTACATTTCTTTGGCCGGAAAACACAGATATTGGATACAAAAAGCAATATTATTGACTCTTCTTTTCTTTCGAATGTACATGACCAATCAGCTTTATCAGATGAAAGCAGTAATCTATATATTGATAAAGCCGGTTGTTACTGGATAGCATCTGACGCTGGTATTAATATTTATAATCCGGCTATACAGGCTATTGCCATCACCTCATTTGTACATAGTGAAAAAAAGGCCCATATAAAATTTGAGATAAGGGATATAGTGCAAAAGGACAGTATAAATTATTTTGTAGCCACTACCCTTGGTCTTTTTTCTTATGTATCCGGGCAGCAATTCAGTATCAGGAAACTACCTTTTGCCGGTGAGCTGCATATAGATAAAATTCATATTATAACGGACAATATATTATGGTTTGCTGCTGAAGGTAAAATTTACAGCTATGACCTTACCTATAACCGGCTTAAGGAAATACTAACGCTTGAAAGTAAGGTACAATCAATTATTAATGGAGACAATGGTATAATATATGTGGCTACATGGACCAAAGGATTATATGTTTTTAGCCGGGATGGTATTTTAAAGGAGCATATCACCGCAGCCGTTGCCGCAAAGTTGCAATATGACAGGATCATTTGTGCTGTTTTATCAAGGAACAAGAAATATATCTGGATTGGTTATAATGGCGGTAAGGGGTTTTCAAAATTTAGTATAAGTGATGGCTCTGCGATTCATTATACCGTAAATGTGAGTCTGCCGGAATCAAGAGCGGCCAACACTATAAATTATATAACAGAGAACGAGGATGGTTCAGTCTGGCTGAGTACTTATGGCGGAGGTTTATTGTTGTATAATACAGCAAATTACTCTTTCAAAAGCTATAATGGTAACAATGGCCTGCAGTCAGATTTTATTTTTCAGACCGAGATGGATAATCATAGTAATCTTTGGATATCTACCCCAACGGAAATTTTTTTTAAAGCCGCCGGTAAGGAAGATATTGTAAGAACAGGGATACAATTACCGGAGTTAAATAACGATGTACTACAAAATATTTTTCCAGGTTCGAAGGGCAGGTTTATTTTTTTCAGGAAAAACAAGTTGGTAGAGGTTCAGGCAGACAATTTTTTCAATAGTGAATATCCTTCAAAAGTCCTGGTTACTTCAGTCCGAGCAGGACAACAAGATATTATCATAAACAATATGACTGATAATAAGTTTGAAGCAAACTACTTCGATAATGATATTAGTATAGAATTTTCATTATTGAGGCCCAATACAGAAACAAAGCCTGTCTATGCCTACTGGTTAAAAGGGGCTGACAAAGCATGGATCAATTCCGACAACAGAAATTTTGTTTATTATGCCAATCTTGTACCCGGTAAATACAAGTTCACAGCAAAGGCTATTGATCCAAAGTCGGGAAAAACATACTATTCAAAGGAACTCGCAATCACCATTTTGCCACCCTGGTGGCAAACTACCTGGTTCAGTTTGCTGTTAACATCCCTGTTTGTTTTTTTATTGCTTCTTGCCATCAGATTATTTGTGCGTTCAAAACTCAGACGGCAAAAGGAGAAACTGGATAAACAATTGGCCATCCAGTCAGAAAGAGAGCGCATTACGGCCGATCTGCATGATGATGTAGGCGCTACCCTCAGCAGTATGCATATTTATGGAGACCTGGCCAGTGCAGCCTGGGATACCCAGCCGCAACAGAGTAAGGAGATGGTGGGTAAGATTTCGGCCCAGTCAAAAGACCTGATGGCCAGGATGGGTGATATTGTATGGAGCCTTAAATCACCTGATGAAGAAAAAAATTCTTTTACACTGAGGTTAAAAAATTATACCCAGGACCTCCTTGCAGGGAAAGGAATAACCGTCAATTTTTTTATTGATGAAAATGTGACGGCTCAAATAGTAAATCCAATGGCAAGGAAAAATCTTTTATTGATAGCCAAGGAGGCCATAAACAATATTGCCAAATACAGTAATGCTGCAGAAGTGGCAATCAGTTTACAGCATCAGCAGGATGAGGTGCATTTGATTATCAGTGATAATGGAAAAGGGTTTGATAAAGCAATGGCAGGTAGCGGTAATGGTTTGGGCAATATAGAACAACGTTGCCTGCAATTGGATGGCAATTGCAGTATTGATACAATGGCCGGGCAGGGAGTGAAAATTCATTGCCGGTTTCCATTAGCTATAATTAGCCATACGGGTTAACAGCTTTTACCTATACATTTGTGTTATGACGAGAGTTGCTGTATATGATGACAACAAATCGAGGCGGGAAAGCCTGCGGGCATTTATTGCCATGTCGCCGGATTTAGAGGAGGCAGGAGTATTTGAAAACTGTGCAACTATTTTAGAAGATGTTGTAAATACAAAGCCTGATATTATTTTAATGGATATTGAAATGCCGGTGGTCAACGGTTTGGCAGGAGTGAGGATTGTAAAGAATGAGTATCCGCATATTAAAATCATCATGCAAACGGCTTTTGATGATGATGACAAAGTATTTGCAGCCCTGCAGGCCGGAGCAGAAGGATACATTTTAAAAGCAGCTTCCATCACTCAGATTGCGCAAAGCATTGATGAAGTGATCAAAGGCGGAGCGGCCATGACACCATCTATTGCCCTTAAAGTAATGCGTTATTTCGGGCAGCAGCCATCGGTCGTGATATCTGAATACAATCTTTCTCCCAAAGAAAATGAAGTGTTGAAACTGCTTGCCAGGGGGCTTAGTTATAAAATGATTGCTGATGAATTGGGTATCAGTTATTTTACAGTGAACAATCATGTAAAGAAAATCTATGAAAAGCTGCAGGTACATTCGCTGGGTGAAGCGGTTGCAATTGCATACAAAGAAAAGCTGATATAATTATTTTTGCCAGCCCTGCTGTTTTTCATGATATTAAATATTTTAGGCGCTCTTATTGGTTTTTTTATAGCTACATATAGCTATTGCTCCACACTTATTTACTTCGCATTTTTGCAACTTAAGTAATTATCCTGTCTGTCCGTTAGTCATTAAGCCATTCTGTTATGAGATATATTTTGCTTTTGCCTTTCACTTTATTACTGTCATTGTTTGCAATGGCACAAAAACCCGGAAGCGGCAATGCTATAAGTTTTGATGGAATCGATGATTATGTCAGCGTTTCTTATGATGCAACAGGGTTTAGCCAATTATCCATAGAATTCTGGTATAAAAAAAGAAACACAACAATTGAAGGCGGAATTTTTCAATGGGCTGATAATTCGTTGAGTAGCGTGTATCCGTGGATTCTGATAAAAGATAATGGTACATCAGTTACATTACTGGCAGATGATGCTTATCGTATGAGTGCCACAGGTTTAACAGCGGGTACCTGGTATCACATGGTTATAAGCTATGATGCAGTGAACTGGAAAATGTATTTAAACGGAAACCTGGTAGGAACTGCTGCAGGAAACATCGGAACAAGGCCCAAAACACATTTTTTTTTAGGGAATGGATACCCGCAATGTTGGAATGGGCAAATGGACGAAATACGTATCTGGAATACTGCGCTTACCGAATCCCAGATCAGGAACCGTATGTGCCGGAAAATAATTTCCTCCGATCTGCTTTATCCCAATCTGGTAGCCTATTATAATTTAGATGAAAGTTCTGGTAACCTTGCCTTTGATGCTACAGTAAATTTAAACAACGGTATATTGACCAATAGCCCGGCAAGGGTAAGCAGCGGTGCGCATATCGGCAATGTCAGCAGCTATAATTATTCAGGTGCTGCCAGTAGCACTACACTTATTCACCCAACAAGAGGTGATGCCGTAACGGCTACGTTAACAGCAGGAGGCGGGGATGGGGTTCATGTGTATTGTGTGACCGAAAGTCCCAATACTACCAATGGACAGGGGGTTTTAAGCAGTAACAACAGTTATTTTGGTGTGTTCCCCATCAATGGTAGTGGTACCCAATACACAGCCATTTATAATTTTACAGGCATTAACCTGAATGGAAACCCGGAGAATCTACTCCGGCTATACAAACGAAAAGAAAATGCTGAAACAGCATGGCAAAATGCTACAGCGTTACTAGATGAACCTGCAAATACGTTGACCGCAACAGGGCAGAATACCGAGTACATGATAGGTTTATATCAGACTTCTTTACCTTCGGTAATACTTTATGAAAATCATTTTGAATTTCCCAATATTGTTCCAACCCAAAATTGTGCACCAGACTTTGATGCCACACCGGTCAATACACTCTGGAGTGGTACAGGTAGCGGTACAGGTGGCGGTGGTTTATTTGCTCAACAGTTTACAGTTGAAACAATATTGATTAACGGACCATCCAATCAATATAATGATCCCGGCAACATTGGAAGTAATTATTCAATAGGTATGTTATCTACACTGAATGATGATCGAATTGCCCTTACTCTTAACTCACAAAGCTATCCATTTATCAATATTACTTTTGATTTATCAGCGATTGCCATTAACGGTTGTGGCTTTGGCGGAGCTTTAGCCACACCTGTAATGAATATTAAATTATATGACACACCATCCGGTACGTTCGACTTTAATAATCCGGGCACATTGTTAGATAATAAAATGGTTACTGGAATTGCTCCAAATGACAATCCGTTTACATTTAACTGGGCAAGGTTGGGTACGGCATTAAATAACGGCAATACAACTAACGGACTAATAACTGTTGTCATGGATTTACTTGACGGAAATTATTCTTCTTTTGACAATTTAAAAATTGAATCTGCCAATATAGCTTTGCCACTAAACCTACTCTCTTTCTCCGGCAGTAAACAAAACAATGATGCAGTACTGCATTGGAAAACCGCCAATGAAATTAATGTAAGCCGTTTTGAAGTACAGCGTAGTAGCGATGGGCAAACATTTACAACCTTAGGTAATGTGGCAGCAGGCGGTTCGTTATATTCATTTACTGATGCCAATACCTTCAGCAATAGAACCGTGGCATTCTACCGTTTAAAATCCATTGATGCAGATGGCCGGTTTACATATTCTAACATTATCAAATTGAGCAAACAGGCTTCGGGTTTAATTACCGTTTTCCCCAATCCGGTAAATGATGTTCTGACAATCGGGGGAATTAAACAAGGAGGTTTTATACGCTTATTTGATGCTAATGGTAAGTTATTTCAACAGCAAGCTGTTATTGCTCAAACAATGACTATAGATATAAGCAAACTGGCAAAAGGAATTTATTTGCTGCAATATCTAATGGATGGAGAAGTGATGAGTCAGAAAATTATTAAACAATAAATATGTATTCTATTAAAAGAACTGTCGTTATAATACTCTCTACACTATTTATAAGCAGGCTACCTGTTGAAGCACAAAACGTAGGAATCGGAACAACTACACCTCAAACCAAATTGCATTTCGTTTCAACAGTAGGTGCTAATAGTGGCTCAGCACAGTCTGTACTGATTGAGAATACCAGTACGTCTACAGGTGAAGCAGCTCTTGGTTTTCGAAATGCCGGAACTGCTGGCACTGGTGTCAAAGCATGGTTTACCGGCTTAAACCAGACCCGGAATTTTAGCTGGGTTTATGGAAATAGCTTTTTAACCACAGATACAAAAATGATACTTGATAGTATTGGAAGGCTTGCTATTGGGAGTACCACACTCGATGCTACTGCGGCACTTCAAATCAACTCAACTACTGCCGGTTTGTTAATGCCGAGGATGACTACAGCACAACGGACTGGCATTACGGCAGCTACCAATGGCCTGATGGTGTATGATACGGATACTAAGTCGTTCTGGTTTAGCGAAAGTGCAAATTGGATAGAACTCTCCGGTGATATGGGTCTTAAATCAATAAACGGGAGCAGTACATATACCACTTTTAATATCAATCCCAGAAGATATATTTGGGAAATTAATTCCGCTATTCCGCAAGGTTCATCTATTGCCATACCACAATCTGTTGTCGATGAATTGTGTGCAGATGAGGATGGATGCAAGGTGACAATCACAATGACTAACTGGGAGCCAGGTAGAACTGAAAGCGCATCAATTGGCACAACTCTTTTTTATACAAATGCTGGTAGCAGAAGGTGGCGTACCAGTGATGATGTAGCTGGTGTTGATGGTGATAATGGGGTTAATCATATTTTAATTCTCTTTAGTAATTTTTATTTTACTGATGCCGCTTATACTGCCTCCGTAGGGAGTGATGTTGGGGCAGGATTAAATTTTATGCGTTGGAATATCTACCCGGTCACAACTATCGGCAGACTGATCCTGGAGGATTGATTTTTCTTTTTGAATAGCATCCCGGCTTTTTCCTCCCTGAATTCAGGTAATTATTGTCTGTAAAATTCAACTATTACAGGTATTAATTTTCTACTTCCTTTTGCCCAACTTTATTTTTTAAATCATCAGGTTATTTGCCTGCTTTTCCTGACCGGTAATAAAAGCGGTGAATTTAATTTATCAATAAAAATAAAGTGTAATGAAAGCCATACATCTCAATCCCCGGGTAACTCTTTTACTTTTAGCAGCCTTGTTTTGTAAAAGTATTTTGCTGGCCCAGGTCGGAATTGGCACAACAAATCCTGATACGTCGACTATACTGGATATACGATCTTCCACAAAAGGAATATTGATACCCCGGATGACAGAGCTTCAAAGAAGCAGAATAACTGAGACTGCAGATGGACTGTTGGTGCAGGACTTACATACCGGTAAAACCGTAACCAACAGGAATAATTACGGTCAATGGGGTGTTGTTGATCCGGTTAATAATCAAAACGTAAACTTTACTGCTTTCTTTACAGCAGGGTCAGTACATGTTCTTAATTATGATCTTGGATCAGACCACCAATGGACCACTTTTCCTATCTCTGGCCCATTGCAGGGTGTATGTAGTGCTGATAATGTTATCATTTTTATAACACAAACACATGTAAATGCCATTTTTGAAGATGCCAATAAAGTTGTTCAACTCAGCTCCCAGGCACTTTCAGGCGGTCCGGTTGTGGATATGGGAATAACTACAAATGTTTCTAGTATTGCTGTACTTCTAAAAGGGAATACCGCTTACAGGTTCAGGCTGTCGGGAGCCACCTGGTCTACCACTACTTTACCATCAACACCTGCAAACCTGAGGGTGTTAAAAGATCGTATCATTTTTACCGCAGGTACATCAGTATTTTATGCGGATGGAAACGCTTTGCTGTCCCAGCCAATTTCAGGTAGCCGTGCTGCCATTTATGCAAATGCAGATGCGGCGATTATACATACAACCACTAATCTATATTCATTTGTACCGCTTGCTATTGGGGGTATGGATGTACGAACAAACACATTGGCAACGGATGTTACAAATGTGTATGATAATGGACAAAAGAACAGAATTGTTGTTCAGTCCGGAGATAAATTATGGGTGTTAAGGCATGACCCAAGTTTCGGTGGCCAATGGTCATCAATAAATATCACCGGGCCGGTAGATAAAGTGGTGGCTGCTGATAAGTTTTAAAAGGGTGTTGCCAAACGTAACTATTTACAGCATGAGATATAATTATAAGAACCGGGATTATTTCTAAAAGTACTATATCAATTTATTCTCCCCGGCTACTTTCAGCAATTGCTGAACAGAATTTACATTTAGCTTTTGCATCAGGTTTTTACGGTGTGTTTCCACCGTTAAGGGGCTCAGAAATAATTTCTCTGCTATTTGTGGTCCGGTCAGCCCCTCATAAAGTAGTTTCAGGATTTCTTTTTCCCGCCGGGTCAGTACCGGTTTATTTTTCAAAGCATCCTTCAGGGAATGGAACTGCTCCAGTATTTTCTGGTTGGCAGCTTTGCTCAGGAAGATTCTTCCGTTCATCACTTCATCAATGGCATTGATCAGTTCCTCCCGTTCCATATTTTTCAGCAGGTAACCATTGCCGCCATTGGCCAGCAACTGGGTAATGATGCCGGCTTCATTGGTGGAGGTAAGCCCGATGATCTTTGTTTGTTTATTTGTTTTTCGGATCTGGAAACATAATTCCAGTCCGTCTATATCGGGCAGGCTTATATCCAGCAATATAATATCCGGTTTGGCATCCACCAGGAATTCAAGCGCCTCCTTTCCTGATTTACAAATGGAAATGATCTGCAGGTATTCAATATCTTTTACCATTAGTGTTATACCATCACCCACCAATGGATGATCATCAATAACAAGGATAGATATCATACGCAATAAAATGGATTATTAACTGAAAATACAAAGCTAAAGGAAAGCGTCATTTTATTCAGTAATTAAAAAATCCATCATAACGGTAGTTCCCACTTCTTTTTGTGAATCAATGGACAGTTTTCCGTTGAGGTAGGTTACCCGGCTCTCCACCGAGCTAAGACCTGCGTGGGTTTTACCATCCGTTTCAGCAAGGCTAAAGCCACGGCCATTATCCTCAACCGTTACACTCAGGCGGTTACCATCCCTGTTAAACTGGATGATAGCTTCCGATGCCTGTGAATGTTTAATGATATTATTGAGCAATTCCTGCAGGATCCGGAATAACATTACTTCTGTGGAGGCATTCAATCGTTTATCCATTCCGTAAGCCTGCATGGATACATTGAGCAGCTTTCCGGCGCTGATACTGTTGCAGAGTTCCTGTGTGGCCTGCACCAGCCCGAGTTTGATCAGTACTTCCGGCATCATATTATGTGCAATACGCCGTACTTCTTCTGAAGCTGTATTGAGCATGTCATAACTTTTGGTGAACAGGGGATCAGCTTTCAGCTCGGCTTTCTCATGCTGCAGGGTGCTGAAATGCATTTTGATGGTGGAGAATAAACCACCCAATCCGTCATGCAGGTCTTTGGCAATCCTTGTACGTTCTGTTTCCTGTCCGTTCACCATACTTTGTAACGAAACAACCTGTTGTTGTCTTTCAAGAAATTTGATTTGCTCTTGTTGGTAGTTATTTTCTTTTTGGGCAATCAGATTTTTTTGTTTGCTGTTTCTATAGAGTAATCCCAGCACCAGTAATAAGGAAACAGCCGCCAGTCCGCCTATCAGCATTAGCCTGTTTCGCTTAACCAATGCCAATTCATTGGCCGTTTTTGTAAGAGTAAGGTCAGCAATTTCTTTTTCCTTTTTCTCCGTTTGGTATTTTGCTTCCAGCTGGCGAACATTTTCTTTACTGGCTGTACTGCTCAGGCTATCGGCATAGGCAAACTCCAGTTGGGCAAATGCAAGTGCCTGCTTATAATTTCCTTTCTGTATTTCGGCCAGCTTCAGGTTGGAATAAGCATAATTCAAATCTTCAAAGCTGTTAATTTCCTTTGCAAAATATAAGGCATCTACCGCATATTTTTCAGCATCTGCCATTTGGTTTAACGAATTGCTTACACTGCTTAAGTTGTTTAGTATGCGGGAGCGATAACTGTTGTTGTTAATACTATCGGTAAGTTTTAAGCCAATCAGATAATAATCTTTTGCTTTTTGATATTCGGAACGTAGTTCGTACAACCGGCCATAGTTTACATAAACAGCCTGCTTCAGTTCAAGATTGTTCACTATGTTGCTTATTGCCATGGCACTATCCAATACCACTTGTGCTTTATCTAACTGGTTCGTGTTACTGTAGATAATAAAATACTTATTGTAAACCTGAATTAGTTGTGACTTGTTTTCTGCAAATTCCTGCATCTTTATCGCTTTGTCCAGGTATTCTTCTGCCTTACTGTATTCTTTTTCCCGAAGGAAAGTTTGCCCGATGTTTGTGTAGGCACCAAATAATTTATGTTTCAGATGCTGGTTTTCGGGTTGTTCCAGAATGTTTGCAGAGTGGATGAACAATTGCAGGGCTTCATCCGTTCGTGACTGATCAAGATAAACGGAAGCAAGAACATTATTATATAGCAGCTTGTTTGCCGTGTTTTCTTTTTCCAGGAACGGTTTCACTTCAGTTAATAAGAGCAAAGCGGAATCATTGATGCTTTTCATGTAATAGCATCTTGCTGTACCCAATAACAGGCGGGTTAACTGATAGTTTTTGTTTGCTTTGGATAGTTTAATTCCCAGGCCACTGTAATAAATGGCAGAATCCTGCTGGCCTTTAAAATAGTACAGGTTGCTGAGCCCGGCATAGGCGGATATAGCAGCTGTATCTTTTCCTGACTTAATAATATTGAAAAGACTATCAACTTCATTCAGCTTTGGTGACTGTGTTTGTCCGGAGTGCAGTAAAACAAAGGAAAGAAAAAAAATAAGTATACATTTTTTAAATTTCGGAGCATTGCTGTTCATAAGCAGTCGGTTGATGAGTGTTTTGTTCATTACGCTTTTCGGAAGATAAAAACTAAAGTGCTAAATTCTCTACCTCCATTCAGGTATTTTTCAGGTAGCCAAATCCCACCGTTTCAGGTAGGCTTAATTGCCAGGTTACAATATAGTTTTGAGCAGATATTTTACGCTGGTTTATTAAGCGGCGCAGATCATTGAACAGAACCAGTATCACCTAAAAACAGATACCATGAACCAGCTGCGTATTTCTTACGACCGGGGAACCCGGTTTGTAATGCCTGAGCAAATAGTCAGGGTAGAAGCTCTCAGCAATTACTGCCGGATCCATTTTACACAAGGCTATCCGATGACGGTGGCCAAGCTGCTGCAGTGGTTTGAAGCAGAATTGCCGGATACAATGTTTGCAAGGGTACACCGTAGCCACCTGGTAAACAGGATACATATTGAACATATCAGTGCCGGCCGTAATGGTGTGGTACAGTTGCGAAACGGCGAAAGGATAGCGGTAAGCCGACGGCGAAAAGGATTACTGATGGCAAGTTAACAATATCACTTATCTGCATAATTAATTGACGAATCACATAAACAACAGTTATGATAAAAATACTTTCTGCAACAGCCATGCTACTTCTTTTTTCATTGTTCACTATGCAGGTAAAAGCACAGGTAGGCAAAGTAGGCATCAATACCAGCAGCCCGCAGGCCATGTTGCATGTAAAAGATAGTAGTGTTTTATTTACGGGTGATACCAGTATTAATCCCGGTAATCCCCCCGTAAGTGGTGCAGGAAACAGGATGATGTGGTATCCTCAAAAAGCAGCCTTTAGGGTTGGCGGGGTTGATGGCACACAGTGGAATAAAGACAATATTGGTTTTTATTCCGTAGCAATGGGTCGGAATAATATTGCATCAGGGGATCGTTCTACTGCCTTGGGGTCTTTTTCAACCGCATCAGGGGATCGTTCTACTGCCTTGGGGTCTTTTTCAACCGCATCAGGTACTAATTCAACAGCTATGGGAATTAGTACAACCGCATCAGGTACTAATTCAACAGCTATGGGAATTAGTACAACCGCATCAGGTACTAATTCAACAGCTATGGGAAATAGTACAACCGCATCAGGTAATTCCTCAACGGCTATGGGAAGCAGTACAAACGCTTCAGGCTCAACCTCAACAGCAATGGGAGCTAGTACAACCGCATCAGGTTTTTCCTCAACGGCTATGGGAAACAATACAGACGCATCAGGTGGTTCTTCAACGGCTATGGGAAACAGTACAGACGCATCAGGGGATAATTCAACAGCGATGGGGACTAATACCACTTCAAGAGCTTTTGGATCACTATCAATAGGACGTAATAATGATTCTATTTTCGGCTGTGCTCGCTTAGCCTGGGTAGATACCGACCCGGTTTTTATTATAGGTAATGGCACAGCTTCTACTTCAAGAAGAAATGCTTTTATAGTAGCTAAAAACGGGGAGACAGGTATTAATGTAGCCAATGGAATGCCGCAGGCCATGCTGCATATTAAAGCTGCCGATATAACAAATGACCGGCATATCCGACTGGAAGATGATAACACCACTGCCAGCGCCAATATTTTTTATACATCAGACCTGGTGTTCAAAAACAACCTGGCCGGTGGTGATTTTATTTTCCGCAATGATGCCAACGCAACTATTTTTTCTTTATTCAGCAGCGGTAACGTAACGATGGCCGGTACACTTACGCAAAACAGTGATAAAAGGCTGAAAAAAAATATACAACCGCTGCAAGGTAGTTTGCAGAAAATTCTGATGCTTGGCGGGTACCATTACAATTGGAAAGAAAATCACCGGGACCAACATGTACAAACAGGCCTGCTTGCCCAGCAGGTAGAACAGCAAATGCCGGAACTGGTAGAGACGAATAGTGCGGGAATTAAAAGTGTGAACTATAGCGGCATGATACCTTATACGATTGAAGCTATTAAAGAATTGAAAAAAGAAAATGAGGAGTTGAGATCAGAGCTTATTCAATTGAAGCAACTGGTAAAAAAATTAATTGAAGAAAATAAATGACCATAACGAAAATCCCCAGCAAGTCCCGCCTCAGGCGTTGATCACCTGGTACCTGATGCTCATAGTTCCATAGCTTTTGATAGCATTTTCAATTGCAGTACTGGTATTTTAACCTACCAAATCCCCGACCGGGCAGTATAAGATTATATTGACAGGAATAAGTTATGCCATTACCGGATTTGTTACCAGTATTTCTGCCAGGGCTTTCAGTATACCCGGTGTTTTGCAGCAACATTATTTTGTTTAGCCAATGATGGAATATAATTGGTATAGCACTTCTTCAATATATAATGAAATAAGTAAAACCAGTTTAGATAATTCTTATATATACAGACTACCTCCATTCAGGTATTTTTTAGCAGTTAAAATTGATGAATTATGGGTATTGACCCGGGATGGTGTAAGTCGGATTTTTATATTAAAATATACTGAAATGAAAAAGTTTCTGTTTACTGCAGCTTTCCTGTTTATTTCCTCAATAGTTTTTTCTCAATCGGTAAAGTGGCTCAATTCAGCTGGTGGGCCTGGCCCGCAAATTCGGGATTTGGCGGTAGATCAATCTGGGTTTATATATGCCGTAGGATCGTTTAATGCGAATATGTCTGTAAATGGAAATACTGTTAATACCCAGGGAGGCTATGACGTCTTTATAACTAAACATGCTCCTAATGGAAACTTGATATGGATAAAGACTATCGGAGGTGGCAGTAATGATTTTGGTTATGAAATTGAAACAGATCAGCTCGATAATGTATATGTTTCTGGTTTATACCAAAGTTCACCTTTGCAGGCGTCTGATTCATTATTGTCTTCTTCGGTAAACGGTATACTGCGTTTTGATTCTTCGGGAAGTTTTGAAGCAGTATTAACAACAGGCATGAGTGTATTCAATATGAAATGCTATCAGGGTTCAATCTATGCCCGCAGCCAGGTGAATACACTTTTTAAATTTAATTTAGATGGTGGTCTTATCTGGAGTAAGCAAATCTCAGGGAGTATTACCCCCAACAATGTAATTCTTACATCTCCAGAAACAAGCCTGGAGATAACTCCGCATGGAAATATTATATTCTCGCAAAACTGTACCGGAAATTATACCTATGATGGGGTAACGGTCAATAGCGGAAGCGGTACTTATGCAATTGCAACCTTGATTGATACCAACTCAAATCTTATACGGAATTATGCTTGGGGAATGAATGAGGGATCCACTATCCGGTCGAGGTCAGCCATCGTGGATGCCGATCATAATGTTTACATGGCGGTTAATTTTCCTTCCAGCTATACGAATACTTTTGGCAGCAGTACCATTTTACACTTACTCAATGGTGCTGCTTTTCATGCTCTTTTGAAGTTTGATTCACAGGCTGCCCCTGTTTGGGCGTATAATATCAGTTGCGCCAACAGTACCAACAACTTTTTTGATCTCTCACTTGACAACAATGGAAATATTGCTATGCTGGGTATGTATACTGATATAACTACACTTGGTTCTATCAGTTTTCCTACTAACAGCTTTAACGGAAATATTTTTATTGCAACTCTTAACCCATCAGGAACGCTGTTGACAGGCATGGGCTTCGGGTCACATAATTCAACAGACAGGGCCAATGAATTGGAGTTGCTGGCTAATGGAACCTTTGTTATGGGAGGGATGACCGGCAGTGCCGCTCCGGTAAAGTATGGTTGTATCAGTTCGGTTGATCATGGTTTTCTCGTTTTGAACTATAGTTACGAAACACCGCCTTTACCCGATGTAAGCTTTACGCACCTCCGTGAACAACGGAAAGTCTTTTTTTCTTCCACGGTTAGTAATACCAGTAATGTTATTTGGGAATTTGGAGACGGTGCTACCAGCACACAACGAAATCCTGTGCACACTTATACTACGCCAGGGAATTTTAATGTTCGTCTAATTGGCCAAAATAGTTGTGGAGCCGATACAACTACATCACAGATATTGTACAAAGGCATACAGAAAATACTGCCAGGGAAGATTGCAAACAGCCGATTTCAGATAGTGATCGCTAAGGGCGGCTTTCCTTTTGCTACTGCACAAATGGTTCTTAAAAAAGGTACGCATACCATACTTGCAGAATCAACGGCTGTGAATGACAGTGGTATGGTTCAAGGTAGTTTCCTGCTGCAAAAT
>Ga0138256_10002628_pt1 | contig 19200 bp, 12 predicted proteins | sample KNB2016incub_MG_FD_105486 | JGI IMG/M metagenome (GOLD analysis project Ga0138256, IMG submission 105486) | Active sludge microbial communities from wastewater in Klosterneuburg, Austria - KNB2014incub_MG | ecosystem: Engineered > WWTP > Activated sludge > Unclassified | place: Austria... | reverse complement strand
GCAGTTTTTCGTAGCCGAAGTCGTGAGACTTCGGAAGCGTTTCATGGCAAATGTCCGAATTCTCACGAATCCGGCTACAAAAATCCTTAACGGCGTTGCCCCTCATCCTAGCCCTCTCCCCCCGTGGAAAACGTGTACAATTGGAGAATCAGTTGCGGGGGAGAGGGGACAATCGCAAGAAAATCCACAGCATCATTTCTGACCGCGCGAAGTACAGCGGGCACCGTCAGATTCCAATGGGCAGATCGGGATCCGGCTGGCCAGTGGCCTGCGCGTTTCTTCGATGCAGCTTGCGAATCAGTTTTGCCACGAGCGCGGTCCAGCCGGTTTGATGAGTGGCTCCAAGTCCCCGACCTGTTTCACCGTGAAAATACTCGTGGAACAGCAGCAGATCTTTCCAGTGTTCATCGTCGCGGAATCGGGGATCCTGGCCGTGGCACGGGCGATCGCCGTTCTCATCAGGCTCAAACATGCTGATCTGGCGCCGCATGAGTTCCTCAGCGACCTGCCCCAGTGTCATCATCACCCCTGAACCCGTCGGGCATTCAACCTGGAAGTCGTTGCCATAAAATTCATCGTAGCGTTCGAGGGCCTCGATCAGCAGATAATTGAGTGGAAACCACACCGGTCCCCGCCAGTTGCTGTTGCCGCCGAACATTGACGAATCAGAATCTCCGGGAACGTACTGGACACGATGTTCCTGACCGTGAACGTAGAACACAAATGGCTGTGTTTCGTGAATCCGCGACATCGATCGGATGCCGTAAGGAGACAGAAATTCTTTTTCATCCAGGAGATACTTCAGCATTCGCTCCATGCGTTCACGAGTCGGAATGGCAAGCAATCGCAGCCCGCGCGCGGGGCGGGTTTCATCGGCCACGGCCGAACGCTGCGCCAAGGTGATGTTCTGGAGACGATCACTGCGACGTTCCAGGAACCATTCCATTCGTCGACGAAACCCCGGCAGTTTGTCGAGGATGTGGTCGCTTAAAATGATCGCCGTGAACAGAGGAATAATGCCCACCATGGAACGAACGCGCAACGGGATGTGCTGACCGTTATTGTACAGATGATCGTAATAGAACCCGTCCCGTTCATCCCAGAGACCGACATCGCTGTGGGAATTCATCGCGTCCGCGATCTCGATGTAATGTTCAAAAAACTTAGAAGCCACATCCGCGTACTCAGCGTTTTCGCTCGCCAGTTCCAAGGCCATCGTCAGCATCCGCGCGCAGAAGAAGCCCATCCAGGCGGTACCGTCGGCCTGATGCAGATGGCCACCGGTTGGCAGCGGCTTTGACCGATCAAAGACGCCGATGTTGTCGAGTCCCAGGAATCCTCCGGTAAAAACGTGTTTACCCAATACGTCTTTGCGATTCACCCACCAGGTAAAATTGACGAGCAGTTTTTGAAACGTTCTGGCCAGAAACAGTCGATCACGCCGCCCCGGAGGACCAGACCCCTTGTAGACCCGCCAGCAGGCCCATGCGTGAACGGGCGGATTGACGTCGCTGAAGTTCCATTCGTAGGCCGGGATTTGGCCGTTGGCGTGCATGTACCATTCGCGGAGGAACAGAATCAATTGCTCACGGGCGAAACAGTTGTCGATGTCGGCCATCGGCACCATGTGAAACGCCAGATCCCATGCGGCGTACCAGGGATATTCCCATTTGTCTGGAATCGAAATGATGTCGCGATTGAACAGATGCTGCCAGTCACTGTTGCGAATTGGTCGCCGTGAACCCGGGACTGCGGGCATGTTGCGATCGCCGTTGAGCCACTCACGCATAACGTAGTAATAAAATTGTTTCGACCACATCAACCCGGCATACGCCTGCCGCAGAATTCGACGGGACTCCACCGGGATGTCGCCGGGGATCTTGTTGTTGTAGAAGCAATCGGCTTCCGCGATCCGCCGTTCGAAGATGTCTGCAAACGAGTTACCAAATACTTCCGCTGGTTCTTTGGCGGCATTCCAGAGTCGCAGGTGCAAAGTCGTCTCTTCGCCGGCTCGCAGCATTATACGATGCAGTGCGGCGACCTTCGTTCCTTCGTCCTCGGGGTTGATAGATTTTGCTGACCGGTGAACAAGGTAGTTGTGGAACGCATCCTTGTAGTATTTCCCTGCCAATTTCTGGTCATGGAGATATTTGGGATTCGATTCATTCTCTGTAAACAACCAGCGGACCGGTTTGGTGGCGACATGAGATTCGGAGGCCAGAACGTACCGTCCCAGCGTCAGATGTTCGGCCACGACCTGATTGTGTTCGTCGAGGGACATCTGAGGCTTCGGCCAGCCACCTTCGTATTCCGACCCCCATGTCCAGGTATTTCGGAACCACAGCGTCGGCAGGACATGAATCGTCGCCAGGGCCGGGCCGCGATTGGCGATCGTGATGCGGATCAGGATGTCGTTCGGTCCGGCTTTTGCATATTCGGCCGTGACGTCAAAGTATCGATTGCGATCAAAGACACCCGTATCGACAAGTTCCAGTTCGGGCAGATTCCGGCTGCGATACTGATTCTCGGCGACAAGTTTGGCATACGGGTACTCGGACTGCGGATACTTGTACAGCGCCTTCATGTACGAATGCGTGGGGGTGGAATCGAGGTAGAAGTATTCCTCCTTGACGTCTTCGCCGTGATTCCCCTCGTAGCCGCTGACACCGAACAATCGCTCTTTCAGAATCGGGTCGCGACCGTTCCAGAGAGCCAGTGCGAAGCACAGACGGCACTGACGATCGCTGATACCCATGAGGCCGTCTTCGCCCCAGCGATAAGCACGGGCGCGGGCATGATCATGTGGGAAAGAAGACCACGGCGTGCCATCGTGGGAATAATCTTCGCGGACAGTGCCCCATTGCCGCTCGGAAAGGTAAGGGCCCCAATGCTTCCAGTTGGCACCTTCGGCTCGAGCTTCTTCCATTTCCAGTCGAAGCAGTTCGGCAGTCTCAACGTCAAAGTTATCCATACTCTACTATTCACAGTTGGGCGAGAAAGCAGGAGTGTACACGGAAAGTGCGTTCCGGCCAGTATGTGAGGTTCGAAGGAGCCAATTGTGCAGGTGCGAAGTCAGTGAGAAGGCGGCGCACGGCTACTGGTGACCGTGTTTTCTCAGTCCCACGACTCGAAATCGCAGAAAATCGTCCAACACATGGGTTTTCTCAAACGAGAAGGGCGGTTATCCTGCGTCGCTTCACTTTTACCGAAGACACTTCACCCGACTGCGAACATTGTGTCCACAGGCGGCGGATTCGAATCAGATATAGAAAAGCGTCTCAACAAGACTTCAGGAATTTGACTCATGGCTAAGAATGGTCGTAAACTCAACAAAGCCAATCATGGCAAGCGTCCGGCCAGCGCAAAGGCGCGACGACTGAAGCGACGGCATGTAAAACTATCGAGGTAAATACAGTAAGGCGGCTCTTTTCAGGAGTCGAAGATTGCCTGATGATTTTTGATGCTGTGAGAGTTGACACTCAACCACAAGGGCTTTGCCGATTTTTTGGCGAGCCCTTTTGTCGTTTGTGGGTCTCGACGCGCCATGCCTGATCTGTATACTCCCGCCTTCGATTGCGCGGCCAGGAATGAGACTGTCAATCCTCGTTCCAGGGCTCCAGCCTCGGAACAAGGACATCAATTCAGACTGCGTGAAGTATAACGGTCGCAGTGGGACTGCGGAATTCTGAACACGTGCGTATTAAAGTGATTGCGGGGAAGCAAGATGGCTCGGAAAGAGGCTCAGGTATCCATTCACGAAAAACTTTCGTCTCTATCGACGAATCTGTGGTGGAGTTGGGATCCTGAAGTAACCGACGTCTTTCGTCTGATCGATCCTGAGTTGTGGGAAAAAGTGAACCACAACCCGGTGAGCCTGTTGAGTCAGTATTCTCCGGAGAAGCTGGAAGAACGCGCTCGCGAAGCCGTGCTGCACACGCGGATTCACTGGGCATTCCGGCGATTTTGTGAATACATGGCGGCCAATACGACTTGGGGGGCGACACATGCCGCGATTCTTGGACAGGGGCCAGTCGCCTATTTTTCAATGGAATTCGGCCTCCACGAATCACTGCCCATCTATTCGGGCGGACTGGGTGTCCTCGCTGGCGATCATCTGAAAAGTGCGTCGGATCTGGGTCTTCCGCTTGTGGGCGTCGGACTATTTTATCATGAGGGTTATTTCACTCAGGCGCTCGATGCCGGAGGCTGGCAGAAAGAATCGTATCCTCGCCTTGAGGCTATTTCGTTGCCGCTGAAGGAAGCGCAGAACGATGCAGGCCCGATCGTGGTTTCGATCGAAACACGCACAGGCCTCATCTACGCGCGAGTCCTGCACCTTGCGGTCGGACGCATTCCGCTTTATCTGCTGGACACTGATATTCCTCAAAACCGTGAGGAAGACCGTCGATTGACGGCGCGGCTGTACGGCGGCGATCAGCGGACCCGCATTCGTCAGGAGTTACTGCTGGGAGTCGGTGGTGTGAAAGCGCTGAAGGCAGTGGGAATCCTGCCGAACGTCATTCACATGAACGAAGGTCACTCTGCCTTTGCGCCACTGGAAGTGATTCGGCAGCGAATGCATGACGACGGACTCCCGTTCGACCGCGCAATGCGGGATACGGCTTCTCGCTGTGCTTTTACGACGCACACTCCGGTTCCGGCTGGTCATGACCGGTTTGATCAGGGGCTGATCGAAGAGCACCTCGGCCCACTCGGCGATATGCTCGGACTGGACATCAACGGCATGATGGGGCTCGGTCGGGTCGATCCTCAAAACGGCGGCGAATCGTTCTGTATGACCGTGCTGGCGCTGAAACTGTGCCGCATTGCGAACGGTGTCTCCAGTTTGCACGGAGTCGTCAGTCGCGAGATGTGGGCCAGTCTTTGGCCGTGGCGAAGTGTGGAAGAGATTCCAATTGGGCACATTACGAATGGTGTCCATGTACCGACATGGCTCGCCGGTCAGATGCGAGTTCTCTATGACCGAGTGCTGCCGGAGCAGTGGTATCAGCGCACGGGTGAAGCCGATGTCTGGCGGAGTTTCGAAAGTATCACGCCAGGGGAACTCTGGGAAGTTCACGCCTCGCTGAAAAACCGCCTGATTAACTACGCTCGCCGCAAGGCCGTGGAACAGGCCACGCGCCGCGGCGAAAGCAAGTCGGTGATTGCTGACATGGAACAAATGTTCGATCCGCAGGCGCTGACGATTGGTTTTGCACGGCGGTTCGCGCCGTACAAACGCGCCGATCTGATTCTGAAAGATCTGGATTTTCTGGCGAAGCTGATTACCGATACTGATCGCCCAATACAGTTCATCTTTGCCGGGAAGGCGCATCCGGCAGATGAACACGGCAAGCAGATTCTGCAGCAGATTTTTCAGCTGACGCGTCAGGAACCATTCCGGGGCCGCGTGCTGATTCTGGAAAATTACGCGATCGATATGGGACGATTTTTGGTGCAGGGCGTCGATGTGTGGCTTAACAACCCACGACGACCACTCGAAGCGTCAGGCACAAGCGGTCAGAAGGTCGTTCTGAACGGCGGTCTGAATTGCTCGGTGCTCGACGGCTGGTGGGCTGAAGCGTGGGACGGAAAGAATGGATTTGCCATCGGCACAGGTCGGACTCACGCGAATCAGGACATTCAGGACGCTCGCGACGGAGAAGACCTGTATCGCGTGCTCACGGAAGAAGTCATTCCTTTGTTCTACCAGAGAGACAGCGACCATTTGCCACAAGGCTGGATCGCCTACATGAAGCGAGCCATTCGAACGCTGGGCTGGCGATTCAACGCGGACCGCATGGTGATGGACTATGCGGCAAATTCCTATGTTCCGGCAGCGGGCGGTTTGAGCTGTTCGATCGTATCGATGCCTTAGCCCGGATGTTCCGGCAATAGTTGCGGCAGCGATCAGAAGACAGGAAAAATCCGCTGATTCGCACGGTTTGGATTCGGCCCTCACGTTTCAGCTATCAACGCGACGATGGACTTGCGGGTTCACGGTCACCCGGGGCAAACCATTCGCCTCAAGTTGCGTAAACTCACTATTCTCGTTTCAAATCCTCATCAATTCTGGGTTCTGGTAACCCTGTCCAGCTTGATAATTCGGATATAAACCAGTACCGGCCGGCCCCCGTCAAAGGAATTCGCAACCAAGGGCTACAGCACTGGACGCCGGGATGCTATAATCCCTGTCGATTAGAATGGCCTGTGTCTGGGGATGCAGAGGTATCAATCATCGCGATGTGCAGCGATGAACTCGTGAAAAGGGTGTGTTCGGGTTCATTGCTGTTCGGTGATTTCCAACTGTTCGCATTGAGTGAGACGGGAAACTCATTGAGTGCGTTTTGAAAATCTCTCATCAATTGGGTATGACATCATGCTGGAGAAATTTGCAACATTTTGGGCAGCGATTGCTCTGGTTATTGCAAGTGCGGCGTCTGCGGCTGCACAGGAGTCGTGGGCTGACCGCCTTGTTCAGCCGAAGAAAATTGATTTCGGAGTGATCGCGACCGGTTCCGAGACCTTGCGGGTCGTCGAGATCGAAAACACGACCAACGTGGTCGTGCATATTTCCGGAACTTCAACCGCTTGCCTGTGTGCGAAGGCAGATCCTCCTTCGCAGACTGTTTTGCAGCCGGGCGATAAAGCCACCATTGAAGTTCGTATGGATACTCGCTCATTCAAGCAGCAGCGGGACACAAGCCTGACGATCAACTTTGACACCCCGCAGTTTGCATCCGTGCGGATTCCAATTCGCGCCTACATTCGCACCGATGTCGTGTTCAAGCCGGGAAAAATTGACTTCGGCTCAACAGAAGTCGGGACTGGTGCTCAGTTGACCTGCAAGATTGAGTACGCAGGTCGTCCGGACTGGCAAATTCTGGACGTGAAGTATTCCAACAAGGATCTCAGTGCCGTATTGAAAGAAACCGGACGTAACCCTGGCCTTGGAACTGCGGAATTTGACCTGACGATGACTCTGTCTCCATCAGCCAAACCAGGCAGAATTCGGGAAATTGTGACGATCATCACTGACGACTCCGCAAGCCCTCATGTGCCACTGATGGTGGAAGGCATTGTGAAGTCTGATATCACTCTCGCGAATTCCAACATCAAGATCCGTGACTTGAAGCCGGGGGAAACGACAACTGTGAAGGTTGTGGTCCAGGGCACCAAGCCATTTATTGTGGAAGATGTGGATTGCCCAAAGATGCAGGACTGCTTCAAGGTAAAGCTGGACCCCACGGAAAAAAAACTGCAAATCGTGGAACTTCAATTCACCGCCCCGAACGCTCCGGGCTCGTTCGCTGAGGAAATGATCGTGAAGATCAAAGGGCGTGAAGATACGCTGCAATTCAAGATCATGGGGCGAATCAATTAAGCCAGGTTCAGTGAGTCGCCGAACTTGTCCGCAAATAAGTTCGCGAATTGAGCGAGGCCTGATTCTGTTCGACGACCGTGAAAATCCCGTCGGCGGAGCGACGGGCGTACAGTACACCCGTCGCTCCCTTGACGGGATGGCCCAGCGCCGCGAACTTGCCAGCATTCGGGATCGAGAAGTTGATTATGAACAGGCTTTAATCACGGCGTGACTGGGATCGAGGCGTTGTCGGCTCCTCCGACAAGAATTTGCCCGGTGAATTCCTGCTCGGGAACCATACACACGATATAGGTGTTGCGGCCATTTTCAATATGAACCGGCACAGTCTGTGGTCGCGATCCGCCCGACTGTGACAGGCGCAATGTGATGGACCAGCGTCCAGCCGGAAGTTCCGAACGGGCGATGTCGATGCGGGCGGGTAACATTCTCCAGGACCGCGTATCGGCCTGCTCCATCGCCTCCCACACGATGCCAGCAACGTTGATTCCCAGATCGACAAAGGTGTTGCGATGGATGTTTTGGGCTTCTTTCAACACGTAAACCGCGCCCTTCTTCACGACTCGTCGCGCGATTGCATGAGCGATTTCCTCGTCGCGATGTTGTTCATACGACGCACGCGCGACCTCGTTCAAATCCACGACCGTTGAGAAGGCAATCGGGGCCGATGATGTCTCCGGCGCGCCGTACGGTCCAATCAGGCATTGCACGTGACCAGCGGGGATCGGGTTCCCGAAAGGCATCGGTCGGGCGATTTTGACACACGCGATGGTTGGTGGCAGCGTGTGCTTTCCCGTTGCGCTGATGATGCGATCGGCGATCAGCAGCGCGACGGTGGTTGGTTCGGCGGATTCGGAAACCCAGCGAGGAGCTTTGCCAATCAGGGTAATGACATGCAGAGTTCCGTTCCCCGCAGCACAACGTGATCCAAATTCTCCTCTGGCTGTGGCCTGCTCATGCCGTTGAAACAGAGGGTTCCAGAAACCGATGTCGTTGAGTGCCTGTTCGGTTTCCAGGTATCGCGAAGGCTGTTCGGACTGAATTGCCGTGGACAGATAAGAACTGAACGCCAGAGGCTGGTCGAGCGGCGAAGCAACGCAGGCGGGTTTGTTCCGGTCGCTGGAATAGCTGGCTGGCGTGATGCTGCCGGCGATTACACCCGGTTCCGGCGCGGACTCCGCCAACCCATTGGAATCTGATTCCTTTTTGGCGGCGTCGGACAGAGCGACTTTGCGGTTGGTTGCTTCTTCTGTCGCCTGCATTGAATAGGCAAATGCATCCTGACCATCACCGAGCAGGCTTGTGAGCAGCGCCATGTTGAGAACCATGCGTCGTTCGAAGTCACGTCCCGAATAGGCGACTGCGCGGGAGTCTGTCATCATGGACGATACTTGCTCAGTGACGTCCTTTTGTTCCAGATGCTCCAGTTCCCGGCGAATCGTTCGAAAGCGAGTTTCTGCCTGGCCGACATTGCCGGAGGCAAGGTCCAGGATACCAGCGTCCAGTTCAAGGACTTTCTTTTCAGAGCGTCGCTGTTGCTGAGATTCCATCAGCGCGGCTCGCGAAACTTCGATGTCGCCGTGACCAAATTGCGCGACAGCCGCTTCGTGCGATTTCTGCCAGTTGTGACATCCGCTGGCCAGACACGCGAAGCACATCATCACGACTCCGGCAAGATGCCTGAGCCGATTGCGTGGCGGCATGAAATTGTCGTTGCGGAAGGCCATGATCAGTGCTTCAGTTTACCGAACAGGCCTTTGTGATAACCCTTGCGGAGCATGGCAGAATCCTTCTGCGATTCGCCAGTGTGGATATCAATCAATTCCAGTGTCAGCAGATAGTCACGCTGGTAGTCGCCGTTGCTGTTGGTCGTGCCGGACGTGATGCTGGCGAACAGCAGGTAGTCGAACGGCATTCCGTCCTTTTCCAGCATGAGTTGCAGTTCACGCTGCTTTGCCGGAAGCAGCAGAGTGTCCGGGCGGCAACGGCATTCCAGCATTGCCGCTTCGACAGCCCGGCGACTGATCATGTGGAATTGAGGATCCTGCGAAACCAGCGAATCAATGTGTTCGTACATCTGCTCCTTAAAGTCGCCGATTTCCTCGCCGCTTCGATTTTCAACACCCACAAAGCACACCGTCCGGGAAACTCCGCCCTCCCCGTCGATCTTTGTATGTGATGCCTGATGCACTGTGCTGGCCGACTTGGCAAGAAGCCGACACACGGATTCGTCAATGAGCGGCTTCCATGTTTCGGCTCCCGCAGTATGGCTGCCAACCATATCCTTGTCGTCTTGCTTCAGCACTTGGGCGTGCTGATGGTTGCGACAACCGACACTGCTTGAGATCGCAGCGATACCACACAATAAGCCGACGATGATCCGGTAGCGTGCCATGGCCCGATGGACTCCATTCCGTGGCAACAGCCCCTTTCGTCAGACATCCTGTCCGGCGAATAGCACAGATGGCTTGCGGATTGTTGCTCTACAGTAAGGATATCGGCTTTTGGCGTGTCGCTGAAAGACCGGTCGCAACACGTTCAATGAAAAAAGGCCCCGCCGAAACAATCGGCGGAGCCCAGGAAGGAGTATTCATATCCCCAGCAATCGCAAAATGCGATGGTTAGGTAGCTTTGGGGTGTGAGAGGATGTCCAAGGTCATGTCTGCGAACGGGAGGGCGATTTTCAGCTGAAACTCGCAGCTTCCCCCAAGTTTTTCCGCCACTTCCGCAAGTTGCATGCTTCCGACGGCCCTGTAGGCGTCCACAAGTTCGCGCCACGCGAAACCGCGGATCGGCGATGGCATGATTCTGGCGGCCTTTTCAAGATGAGTCACCGCTTCCGTAAACTTGCCCACTTGCTTGAGGGCAATCCCGCGCATCAACTCGGTCGGACCATTGAGAGGTCCGGCATCGGTAATTTTTTCCAATTCAACGATCGCTCGTTCTGGCATTCCCAAATCAAGATACCCGTCAGCGGACAGGAGACGTCGCACAGTTTTGGGGGTCATTTGAATTCGCATGGTACTCGCTCCCTTTTTGAGACAGGTAAAAACCTGATTGTTGTCGAACTGACATCAAATCATAGGCAACTGCCGCGCCAATTACGCATCCGATTTTATTTTTTCCTGTAAGTCGTTTATCAGCATGACATTGCAATGACACAGCTGACTGCAGGGCGGTTCGTCCTGCCTGCCAAATCTACAAAACATGACGTTTCAATTCCTAAAATCCTCACAGACTACCCGGCGTTTTATCACCGCAATTGCACTTTCTACACGATTCGATGAAAAGTGGCAGGTATTCGGCAGTCGGAGCAATTCCCTCCGCTGATCGACAACAATTCGGCGTACAACTGACCACCGCCTCAAGTTAGTGGTGCGTCGAGTACTGATTTTAGGGTGGCCGGGGCTGGACCGAAGGGAAGCCCCGGTTTGCGATTTCCGGGGTTTCGCGTTGCTCCAACCCCGGCCACCCCTCCCGTGTTTTTGAACTTGACGCATCACTAGCCCGGGATCGATAGGCCCGCAAACGTCAGTACATTCGGCGTTGTTGGCACCCCTGGAAATTACACGACCTTCGTCGCACTGCGAGATTTGACTGATGCTGGAGTTGCTGACCGGAGGCTATCTGACCGCTGCCGTGTTGTCTTGCGCTATCGCTCCCCTGATTCGCAAATGGGCACCTGCGTTGGGTTTGATTGATCTGCCAGGTCACCGAAAGGTGCATGTGTTGCCAACTCCTCGTGGAGGTGGAATCGCGGTTTTTCTGGGATTTCTGATTCCAACCGTCACCGTGGTCGTTACGTGTTTGATCAGCAGTTCACGGCATCTGGCGGCGATTGATTTGGTTGTGGAATCGATTCAGGAATCACCCGAACGGATGGCTCAGTTTCTGGCAATCGGAATTGGAGCCTGCGTCTTGTTTCTGACAGGGCTTGCTGACGACCGCTGGAATCTGTCGTGGAAATTTCGCCTGGGACTACAGCTTGCCGTCGCGGTCAGCGTGGTTGCCGCCGGGGTTCGAGCGACCGTGTTTGTGAGTCAGCCCTGGTTCGGATTTTTGGCGACGGTGGTTTGGATTCTGGTACTGACCAACGCGATGAACTTTCTGGACAATATGGATGCGTTGTCCGCCGGAATTGGTTTGATCGCGTCGCTGATCTTTGCTGCCATTCTGATCGTCATGGTCAAAACTCCGGCGTGGTCAGTGGCGGTGCCTTTGCTGATGCTGGCTGGATCGCTTTCAGGATTCCTCGTGTGGAACAAACCTCCTGCCAGTATTTTTATGGGCGACTGCGGAAGCAATCTCATTGGATTCCTGCTGGCAACCTTGACAGTCACCGGGACGTTTTATGAGACCACTGGAAGTCGGCACGTCATGCTCGCTCCGCTGTGCGTGATGGCCGTGCCGTTGTACGACTTTTGCACGGTCATCGCCATTCGCCTGTCGCAGCGACGAAGTCCCTTTCATGGAGACAAGAGTCATTTCTCGCATCGCCTTGTAGAGCTTGGGATGAAGCCGGCGCATGCGGTGCTGACCATTCATTTGACGACCATGATGACCGGCCTGGGTGGCCTTCTGCTTTACAAGGTGCCGGACTGGACCGGAGCGGCTCTCGTGCTGGCGTTGATTTTCTGCGTGTTGGCGGTGATCGCAATTCTGGAAACGGTGGGGAGAAGATCGGTCAATGAGTTTCAGGAACGACAGAAGAGTCTGGACCTGACGATCCTCAGCCCGTAACAAAGAAGACCCCTGTCGCATGCAATTGTCAATTTCCATGTTCGCTTTCGCGCTCCTGACTGCGGGGTTTCTCTGGCCGACAGAAGAGGCCGTGGCAGGTGAAGGACTGCATCTGGTTGTGCTCTGGATGTTGTTGGGATTGTTCCTTGCTGCCCAGCGCTGGCGATTTCCGGGGGATGCGAAAGAGGCATGCCGCTCGATTCGATGGCTGGATCTGGGCGTTTTTTTGGTCATTGTCGGCCATCTCATTTCCACGATCGTCGTCTTTCGACTCGAAGGTGATCGCCGCGCGGCGTTGAATCTGACGTTTGAATGGATGGGTCTCGGTGTTGCCTGGTGGATCCTGCGTTCGCTGTTTGTCGATCGTCGCGTTGCGGCTCAGGGTGTCGCGGTGATCGTGGCGATTTGTGTGGGACTAAGCTGTTTCGGCATCTGGCAGCATCACGTGTTTTATGCGGAACAGTCGGCATGGTATCGCGAATTGCGGAGTGAACTTGATCAGGCGATCGCCAGTACCGATGCGTCGCAGTTCTCGCGACGCGCCCAGATCAGTCGGCTGTTTCAGGAGCAACAAATCCCCATGCAGGGCTCCGCTCGCGTCGCCTGGGAAAATCGACTGCTCAGCAGTTCAGAACCATTCGCGACATTTTCGCTGGCCAATACGCTGGCAGGAATTCTGGCGGTGGGCCTTGTGCTCCTGCTGGGACAGGCGTCTTTGACGAGCGGTGAAAGGAAGCGAATTTCCTGGCTCGGCATGGCGCTGGTGATCCTTCAGGTTTCTTTGATTGGCTACTGTCTAATCCTGACGAAAAGCCGATCCGCATGGCTGGGAGCTTGCGTTGGATTCGGCATTCTCGTCGTCTTGCGCAATCGCGTGTCAGCGGTGCAGCACGGCTTCCGCTGGCTGTTGGCCGGAAGTTTGCTCCTGGCGGGGATTATCGGTTCTGCCGCAGTTGTCGGTGGGCTCGACAAGGAGGTGATTCTTGAGTCACCGCGATCTCTGCAATTTCGTCTGCTGTATTGGACCGGCACGTTGAAGATGCTCAGGGAACACCCGCTGGCGGGCGCGGGTCCGGGAAATTTCCGCCAAGTGTATCTTCAGTACAAGGCGGATGAAACCAGCGAAGAAATCCGCGATCCGCACAACGCATTCCTGGACGCATGGTCGTCTAGTGGGTTCATCGGACTCGCGGGATTGGTGCTCATCGTGGGCTGGATGTGCTGGTGGCTGATGAAGCAACCGCGAGATCCGAAAATTCCGGTCGAAGCAAAGTCCCGTAACTCTCAACAATTGTGGAGTGCGTGTGGTGGACTCATCCTTGGATTCCTGCTGCAGGCGATGTGGACCTGGCTGAATGGCTCAGACGAATGGATCGACACGCCGGCAAAAATGTTGTTGCTTGCCGGAATCCCACTGCTGCTGATGCGGGGAAGTTTGTCGCTGCGACAAATTGACGGGGCAGCCTGCCTCGCCGCTGCTTCAGCCATGATCGTCAACTTGCTCGCGGCAGGTGGCTTTGAGATGCCAGCCGTGATGATCACGTTGATGTTTTGTCTGGCCGCAGGGGCCTCGCAATCGACTCAGGCAAACGACCGAATTCCGGCACAACGGCCCATGGGCGAGCGCGTCGGCAGCCTCATCTTCGCCAGCATGTGTCTGGGCGGATTCGTCGGCGTAGTCAGGTTCGGACTTCTGCCGGTGACGGTCTCCCGTCATTATCAGGAACTTGGGAATATGCTGCTCCGCGACATCCAGTACCCTTCGCGAGCCCTTGACAATTTTCAGCGGGCGATTGCCGCAGACCCGAAAAATGTGACTCCGCGCCAACGAATTGCCGAGGTTGCGTCGTATCGACTTTCGGAACTTGTGGCGTTACACACGGCTGAAAACACTGAAAATTTGTCACGCCGCGAACTAAATACGGAGGAACACGGTCTCGTTGATCAAGGTTTACTTGCCTCTGACGATCTGATTTGCTGCGATCGCCGTAATGTTTTCGCCTATCGTTTGCGTTCGGATGTGCGGTGGAATGCCAGCCAGTTGACCGACGATTCAGAATTGCGGGAACTGGCGCTGCAGGATTTGCAGGCTGCCGCCATGCGGTATCCTTCGTCGGTCGATGTATGGTTACACTTGGCGGAACGCCTGGATGCGATGGGCGACAGTCACCGGAAATCGGCACAGGTCGCCGTCGATCGTGTCTTGCAGCTGGACGAGATCAATCACAAATGGGGCCATGCAGATCGATTTCTAACCGATACGCAACTGGCTACAGTGAGGCGAATCAGGGGCGACGAGCCGGAGTTTTAGGTCGATGTTAGCCGAGATCGAAAAATGAAGAATCCACTACTGGTTGTTTGTTTGATGCTGGTGATCGGCGTGACTGTGGTCGCCGTGATCGTTGTCGTTGGGAATCGCGCCGAGCCGAATCCTCTCGATATCATCGCGGGTCTGAAGAAGCCTGTCGTTTTTGAAGGGCACGACCTAAAGGCAGGGGTATCGAAGACGCCGACAGAAGCCCCCGAGATTTCGGAAAAAGGACCGTGGCCGAAAGCCGTCTATCCCGAAACGTCTTACGCCTTCGGACGAATGGCAGTCCACGCGCCAAACGAGCACACCTTCAAAATTCGCAACGAAGGCGAAGCGGATTTGATCATGCAGGAAGGGAAACCAACATGCAAATGTACGTCGTTTGAACTGGAATCACGGGTGTTGAAACCTGGGGAAGAAACCAATCTCAATATTCACTGGCATGCGGGGTCCGCGCCCGACCGAATGTTTCGCCACGGCGGCCCGATTTATACGAACGATCCCAAATCTTCGACTATCAATTATACGGTTGAGGGCGCGATCGATATGCCGGTCGAGTTATTGCCGAAGATCTGGAACGTCGGAAACATTACTGTTGAAAAATCCGGAACATTTCGCGCAGTGATCGCCTCACGGCTCGCGGATCAGTTGGAAGTTGAATCCGTGGAAAGTCCTTCTGGCAAGGTCACGGCGGAAATCACCCAGATGAGTCCTGAGGAGCTGGCGACTGAGCATTGGGTGAAGGGATTCCATATCAACGTGGAGATCGCTGCCGATATCCCTGTTGGCAAGTTTGACGAAGAACTAACCATTCATCTGCGGGGTGTTGAAGACGTTCCGTTCCTCAAGACACAGTTGTTAGCGAGGAAATATGGCAACTTTATCGTTCAACCATTTCAGGGAGCACTATTTCTCCCTGATGAGATGCTGCTGCAACTCGGCCAGTTTCCTGCATCCGAAGGACGATCTGCCAGGCTGCTGCTGATTGTGGATGAGAAAGAAATGACGGAACCATTTGAGATTACGGACGTTGAAGCTGATCCTCCGTTTTTGAAGGCCGCACTGGAACCGCTCGGGAAGCCCACCGGAACGATGCATCGCTACATACTTGAGATTTCCGTGCCCCCGGGACGGCCTCATGTGCAAAAGACCAACACAAACCGCGGCCACTTCACGCTGCACACGAATCATCCCTCGAAAGAGTCGATTCAGGCCGACATCCTGATGAATTCGAATTGAGACAAAGGTTTGCTTATCAGGGCGAAACCGTGATCGTGTGCAGAACACGCAGTTTGCGGCGTCTTCCCAGTCTTCCGATGCGGCCTTGGCTGACCGATTTCGTGGCAAACAGCCGGAAATCCGGCCCCATGTGCGATAGAAAAACTGCACAATCACGTCTGATGGGCACCGTCGAACCCCGAGTTCGCACGGCAAAACTCCCATTTTTCACGGATTTCTCAGTCCCGCCTCTACATGTTCCGGTCATTTTTTCATCTCATCGCAATCACTCTATTCGGCTTGTTCTTGTCGAAGTCGGCTTTTGCGCAGGTTCAAACCGGCGGAACGGTGGCGGCCAATGCGTCCGAGGCTAAGGTGCGTTTGAGTGTGGAAAAGCTGTCAAACGCCTCGTTTGCGGAAAGGCAGCAGGCCGCGAAGGAACTTCTGAGCGTCGGCCCAGAATCTGTCGCCGTCCTGGATTCTCTGACCGAAACATCCTTCGGCGAAACGCGAAATCGGCTCAATGTCCTGCTTCCTGTATTGCGAAAGCGCTTGTTTGACGATCAGCTCGCTGCGTTTCTGAAAACCCCTTCCACTGAGATCGCCGAGCGTCTTCCTCAGTGGGAACGCTACAAAGCAATTTGCGGCGATGATGAGAATGCGTTACGCAACTTCGGCGAAATTCTCAACGCGGAGCGCCTCCTGTTCGCCACGCGATTTTTCTATCCACGAGACCTGCCGACACTCCTGGAGACTCGTACGCTCGCACTGGAAAAAGAATTCCATGGACGAGTCGATGAGGAGTTTCCCGTGGCATCAGTTGCCGCAGTGATGCTGCTGGGAAGTGAGTCGGAAACACGACTGGTCAGGACGACGTCGTACAATATTTCGCGGGCCTTAGATGATCCTCGTTTCAGTCAGTTGATCAGCGATGGAATCCATAAGGATTCGCTGCGGGCGATTGCTGAATCGTGGATTGTTCGCCCGGGGATTGCAGCTTCACGCCCATTACTGTTTTCGATGCAACACAATCTGGCATCCGGCCGCACGGTGGCGCTGCGAATCATCGAAAGTAAGTCCGTCCGGCCTGATATCGAACTCGCGCTGCTCTGCCTCGCAAAACTCGACAGCCAGCAGGATCTGTCCCTGATCGAAAGTCTTTTTGCGGACGAGACCGTCCTTTGGCCACGTGCCGGTCAGGTCGTGAAAATCCAGGGTCGCGCCGCCGCGTTCACAGAACAAACCCGCGATGTGGCACTCGCCGTCGCCGCGTACTTGCATGGCCTCATGCCGACGGATATCGGTTTCAGCGATGCTCGGACGTCGCCCACAACGTTGTTCGCGATCGATTCCCTTGGCTTCAACAGTGACATTGCAAGAGCCAATGCACTCGCCGCTTATCGCAGACAGACGAAGTAATATTGTCGCACCGCATCTGATTTCAACGCCCTATTTTTCTTCAACCGGCAAACACGTCGAGTGCAACGCTTTCGGCTGGCACCAGGCCAATAGTTTGCGCTCGCAGCGAGAGTTGCCGCAGTGCATTTTGACCCACTTCGCCGAGGTTGACGGTCCAGTCATTGACGTAAAGATCGACGTGTTGCATGAGTACGGCGTCGTCAAATTCCTGAGCGTATTGCCGCATCGTTGGAAATGCGGCCGCAGGATTGTTGAGGGCGAGTTTGAGGGAATCGAGGATGACCGCCTGAACAGTCGAGATGACTTCAGAGCCCAGACTGCGGCGGGCGACGATGCCGCCAAGAGGCAACGGACACGAGGTTTCTCGTTCCCAGCGTGTTCCCAGATCTTCAACAAGCCCCAGCCCTTCGTTCTGCCACGTGAAGCGGCCTTCGTGAATGCAGACGCCGAAATCGGCGCGGGCTTGTTTGAGTTGCGGCATGATGTCGGAGAACACGGTGTGCCGAATCTCTGTCGTCGCTGGATAAAAGAGCTTAAACAACAGAGTCGCAGTCGTGTGCTGGCCTGGACACAACGTGATTTGTTCCGGCCGCGAAGGAGTTTCTCCGCTTCGCGCTGACAGCAGCAACGGGCCGACTCCGAATCCCAGGGCGGAGCCGGACGGCAGGACCACCGTCTCAACCGCCAGCAGCAGGGCGGCATGGAAACTGGTCTTGGCGACGTCAAATTCGCCGAGGAATAAACGATCGTTGAGTTGCTGAATATCAATCAACTCGACGTTGAACGTCAGACCACGCCAGTCCACCTGACGCATCATCAGACCGTGGAAAGCGAATGTGTCGTTCGGACAGGTCGAGATGCCGAGGTGGATTGTGGTCATACGATTGTGGCTTACGAGAAAAAATTTTGTTTGACCCGACGCCAACGGCGAGGCGAAACCGGAGAAACCTCGCCGTTGCAGATCAGGTTAAACGAAATCGCAGGTGTTTTGGAATGCAAAAACTGCGTTATATGTAACGCGGTCAGAAATGAGGCTGAAAACATCCTGCGATTGTCCCCTCTCCTCCACGCAATTGATTTCCCAAATTCCTGACATGGAAACACGACAGGTCAGGCTGGAAAGCCTGACGTACTTCCGACAGTAATTCTCCGCTCAATGCTTAATTGTACAGCGCCACATTTTCCGAAATAGTAACCCGAAGCGTCAGCGAGGGAACGAGTTAGGCACAATCCCTCGCTGACGCTTCGGGTTGCAAAATCGCTCGGTTTCCGCCAAAACTGGCGCTGTCCAATTAAGGAATTGGACAGCGTCCCCGCGACCGAACGGCAACTCTGGTCGCACGGCCCGCACCGCTTTTATTCTCGCACCGCCCTGCTATAAAACCGCGAGTATCGATTCTCACTCGCTCGCGCATTCAAAATCCCGACTGCGCGTCTACCCAATAACCGGAGTCAATCAATGACGAACTACCCAGATGACGAGGACGGTGCCGTGTTGGCTGATCTTGCCGAGCATGGCATCGATATGACGCAACCCCTGCTGATTGAGTTCGCGATCGACGCACCGGACGAAGCGGCGTCGATTGCCATCGACAAGGCAATTTCAAAGGCGGGCTACGTTTCCGAAGTTGTGTACGACGAGGGCGAGCCGGACGAGGATGACGAAGTCGATCCCGACGAAGAAGAGTTCGGTCCATCGTGGACGGTGTATGCGAAGGTTGAAATGATTCCGGAATACAAAGAGATTATTCGTATTCAGGTAGAACTTAGCCGGCTAGCCGATCCGCACGAAGGCACCTGCGATGGATGGGGAGTGATGCTCGAGGAATAGATCGAATTCAGTTGCGAGACACAAACTCATCGGTGTTCAGGATCACACGGGCGACGCTGGTCCAGGCTGCAAGTTGAGTTGCGGAGATTCCGGAGTCGGCGTGTTTGACAAAACTGGCGACATCAGCGGCGTTGGATTCGAAACGTGACAATTCGCGGCTGTGGAAGTTCAGCAGTAGATCCAGTTCGGTCTGAGAAGGCTTGCGCGTCAGGCAGGACCGGAACATTTGCAGGCAGCGATCGGAGTCTGATATCAAAGACTCTGACTTTAAGATCCTGCGGGCAAGTTCTTCGCAGAGTT
>Ga0138256_10002626_pt1 | contig 19219 bp, 13 predicted proteins | sample KNB2016incub_MG_FD_105486 | JGI IMG/M metagenome (GOLD analysis project Ga0138256, IMG submission 105486) | Active sludge microbial communities from wastewater in Klosterneuburg, Austria - KNB2014incub_MG | ecosystem: Engineered > WWTP > Activated sludge > Unclassified | place: Austria... | reverse complement strand
GGTATGGGCTATGTGTTTGAAGAATTGATTCGGAAATTCAATGAAGAAAACAACGAAGAAGCCGGGGAACACTTTACACCACGGGAAATAATTAAGTTGATGACTCATTTGATTTTTGACCCGATAAAGGATAAAATAAAAGACGGCACATATTTAATTTACGACCCGGCTTGTGGCAGTGGCGGTATGCTTACTGAAGCAGAGAACTTTGCCAAACTGATAAACCCGAAAGCAAGTTTTCATTTATACGGCCAGGAAGTAAATCCAGAAACTTATGCAATCTGCAAAGCAGATATGCTTATTAAAGAAGAAGATCCTGATAAAATTGCCTATGGTTCTACATTGGGTAATGATGGCTTTCCAAGTTTGCAGTTTGATTTCATGTTAAGTAATCCACCTTATGGTAAAAGTTGGAAGATTGACCAGGAAGCAATTGTAGATAAAAAATCAAAGGAAATTATTGATAAAAGATTTAGTGCTGGAGTACCTCGTATCAATTCAGGGCAATTACTTTTCCTTAGTAATATGCTTTATAAAATGAAAAAGGATTCTGAATTAGGAAGTCGCATTGCTTCAGTTCATAATGGTTCAGCTTTATTCACAGGCGATGCAGGTAGCGGAGAAAGCAATATAAGGCAATGGATTATCGAAAATGATTGGCTTGAATGTATTATAGCTTTGCCGGAAGACCTTTTTTATAACACAGATCAAAACACATATATACTCATATTGTCAAACCGAAAGTCTGATGAAAGAAAGGATAAAGTTCAACTCATAAATGCAACTTCATATTTTTCTAAAATGATAAAGCCGTTGGGTAAAAAAAGATATGAAATTTTAAGTAGTCATATTGACGAAATACTTGACATATACTTGAGGAATGAGGAAAATGAGTACTCCAAAATAATTCCTAAGAGTGAATTTGGATTTACTCAAATTACAGTTGTTGATCCAAAGTATAGTGAGGACGGTGAAATATTATTGGGAAAAAATGGTAGGCCAATACCCGATACTGATACAAAGGATATTGATAATGTTCCGCTTGATATGGATATTGATGTTTTTTTTGACGAAGAGATAAAGCCATTCCGTCCCAAATCGTTCATTGACCACTCAAAAACAAGAGTTGGTTATTCTATAAGTTTTTTAAAAGCATTTCATCAGGAAACAAAACTCAAACCATTAAAAGTATTGGTTCAAGACATCTTGAATTTGGAACAAGTAACTGCTGGCTTCTTAGAAGATACAATAAAACTTTAGCAATGGAAGTACTAGAAAAAATGAAAAAAACAAAATATAGCTGGATAACATCAATTCCGGAGAACTGGGACTTGATACGTATAAAATATCTTTATAATGAAATTGTTGATTTGTCGCAAAGTGGAGATGAGGAGTTGTTATCAGTTTCAAACTACACAGGCGTTAGACCAAAAACTGAAAGTATTTCTGAGGAAGGAGATAATTTAACTAATGCAGCCTCTTTAGTCGGGTATAAACTTGTAAAAAAAGGTGATTTAGTTATTAATATAATGCTTGCATGGAATGCAAGTTTAGGTGTTTCGGATTTCGATGGCATAGTTAGCCCTGCTTATTGTGTATATAGATTGAAAGATTTAGAAAACAATAACCCCCGATTCTTTAATTATCTATTTAAGACTGAAAAGTATAAAGCTGTTTTTAAAAGAAATTCGACTGGTATTATAGATAGTAGGTTGAGATTATACACGGATAAATTTTTCTCAATACCTGCTATTGTGCCGTCAATTGAAGAACAGAATGATATTGTTGCCTACTTGGAACAAAAGCTGAGTGCAATTGATGAACTCATTTCAAGAAATGAAATAATCTTTGGAAAATCTGATAGAAAAACAGGGCTTTTGCAAGATTATAAGAAATCATTAATTGAAGAAACGGTACTCGGAATTATGAGCATTAATAAGAAAACTGGCAATAATTAATTAAAAATGACAACCGAATCTGTATTGGGTCGGAAATCAGAATAAAAGAAAAAAGCATAATTAAAAACAATGGAAGATAATTTTATAAATCCTGCATTATTAGTTTCTATACTTCATCAGGACCCAAAAGTAAATGAAGACGGTACAGAGCAAGAGGTAAATGATGATTCATTAAAACTAATGGATAAACCATTTGACCCAACTAAAATAAATATTGAAACAAAGACACCGTCACTCGATACACTCATAAAACGTATCAAGAGCAAATCGGTACAGCTTAATACGGAGTCTTATTTTCAGCGTCAGGATGATTTGTGGGATAATGTAAAACAAAGCCGGTTGATTGAATCAATCTTAATCAGGTTCCCTTTACCTGCTTTCTTTTTTGATGCTACAGACGATAATAATTGGTTAGTAGTGGATGGACTGCAACGGTTAAGCAGTATCAGGAATTTTGCGGTTATTAAAACATTGAAACTTACCAACCTTGAATTTTTATCGCATCTGAATGGGTTTAAGTGGGATGATTTGAGTGAAGATTTGCAAAGATTGATAGAGGAATCACAGGTAGTGATTTATAAAATTATGCCGGGAACACCCACAGACGTTAAATTCAATATTTTCAAACGTATCAACACCGGCGGTTTGATTTTAGAACCGCAGGAAATACGACATGCTTTATTCCAGGGCAAACCAGCTGTATTTATCGCAGAACTCGGAAAGAATAAAGATTTTATAAAAGCAACCAAAGGCAAGGTAAAAACACATCGGATGCTCGACAGGGATTTCGCCAATCGTTTCCTTGGCTTTTACCTGTTTGGTTACGACAACTACACACCCGATTTAGATACTTATATGAGCAAGGCTATGGCAATTATTTATGACAAAACAGATGCTGAATTAAACAAAATAAAAGAAGATTTCAGTGAATCAATGAAGCTTTCCTTTGCAATATTTGGAGATCAAGCATTTAGAAAAGTGTACAACGAAAAAAGAAGGCTCCCGCCAATTAACAAAGCATTGTTTGATGCTATTTCTGTGCAGTTTGCTTTGTTAAATGAGGAAGACCGGGAAGCATTGAAAGCTAACGGAAAAAGGTTTAAAAAAGCACTCTACGACTTATTAAATACCGATGAGTATTTCTTTACTTCGGTAACAAGTTCTACAGGTGATAAGAACCGTGTTATTCACCGGCATAGCTCGATAGAGAAATTAATCAAAAACATAATTCATAACTAATATGATACAGTCATTAGAATTAATAAATTTTAAGTCCATAAAAAAGAAGAAATTCAATTTGCGGAACCTGAATATTCTGCTTGGCTTAAACGGTCAGGGTAAATCTTCATTTATTCAGTCCCTTTTATTATTAAGGCAGTCCGATAAATTATCACAAGGCGAACTGAAATTGAATAGCGGTGAAAACGGACTTGCAAATATTGGTACAACAAAAGATGCATTATATCAATACAGCAAAACAGAAGGATTGTCTATTATACTTCAGTTTAAAGAAACGGATGCTTATCAGATGGATTTTGGTTATGAAATTGATGCGGATGTTTTTAAACAGAAAATATTCTTGGCTGATTTGGTTGACAACTACATAACTGTTAACGAAAAACAATCTCTATTCAGTAATAACTTTCAGTACCTCAATGCACAAAGGGTTGAACCAAAGTCAGTAAATATCACCAGCTATTCAAATGTAGTTGATGCAAGCAGTATTGGTAAATACGGGCAATACACTGCACATTATATTGAGTTAAGAGGGAACGATGAAATTGCTTTTGATAATATATTGCATGAGCATTCCAGAACCTTTGATTCAGTTACAAATAAAGAGGTTGTCAATAAAACATTAATAAATCAGATTAATCTTTGGTTGGGTGAAATATCCCCAGGAGTTAACGTTAGAACAACTAAAATATCCTCTGACTTTATACTGTTAGAATATGTGTTTAAACAACCCAATTTTGGCAATACAAACCGGTATAAACCAGAGAATGTTGGTTTTGGTATTTCCTATGCACTTCATGTGGTAACAGCTTTATTATCTGCAAGGCCAGGGGAGTTAATTATTATTGAGAACCCGGAGAGCCATATTCATCCTAAAGGACAGGCACAATTAGGTAAGCTGATCGCGGCGGTAGCTCAGAACGATGTTCAACTAATTATTGAAACACATAGCGATCACATTTTAAATGGAATCAGAGTAGGTGTAAAAGAGAACGCTGTTGATGATAATAAAGTGGTGGCATTCTATTTTAAAAAAATAGTGGAAGAAACCGAGCAATATTCAAAAGTAACAGACATTGAAATTGGCTTAAACGGTGAACTTAGTGAATATCCGGAAAATTTATTGGATGAATGGAGTAACCAACTTTTTAAATTGATGTAACGATGGAAATTTATTTCAATGAATTGTCGGTTAATCCTAATTCAGCTAGTATAGAAGATTCAAGAAATAAAGTATTGAATTTATTAACCACAATGAAAGCATTAAGGGAACATGATATTACTGTATTAAGAACCTATGATGGATTCTTTGGCGAGGACTTGGGCGGAGGGTATACTTTTTCTTCTTTTTTGAATGACACGGAAGTTAGAAGGGATTTGAAAATATTGTTACAATCTATTATTAAGAACCCCACAATACCTGACGCAGATAGTTATGAAGCAGAAATGTTTGTAAATACTCAATACGATACTTTAGACCACAACCTTGCATACGTAGCACCTGAAGGTATTGCTGTTAGCTCTATTAATGAAGTACCAACTCTGAGTTTAATTGATTTTCCTCACTGGCAAACTCCTACTTTAACACTAAGAGTTTACACCAACGGTAACCCTGTACCCTCAATTGAAACTGTTCTAAATATTTCCTCAACAGATTCATTGAATAAAAAGGAATTTACAGATTGGGTTAAAAGTATCACAGTTGATATTACTTTAAATTCTCAGGAAAATATTGTGAAGCAATTTCCTGTAGGTAAATACGAATTTGATAACAGGGCTATTGTTGACATAATTTCTTGGTATTACGATGATAAAAGATTTTTAGTACGAATAAAAGAATTAATCGAAGATATTAGTAACAACCCTTTTAAAGGTGGTAAAGGAAAGACAGAACCATTGGGCGGTACCGGAGGTAGAGCTTCAAAGCGAATAATAAAAAAAGATAGAATTGTTTATACATACACCGATGAAAAAATATTTATCCATCAGTGTAGAGGCCATTACGATGATAATTAAATATGCTAACAACGGCAACAAACATTAGAAAGACAAATGTGATTGCAGAGATATTGAAAGACAGGTATGAATAAAACCTTTAACCAATTAATGACCGAAGCACAACTCATACAAAAATTAACTGAACTCCGTTCACTACCTGCCGAAACAGAAGTAGTGGAATTTAAAGAGGCAAAAAACCAGTACGATTTTACCAAACTTGGTAAATACTTTTCTGCGTTGTGTAATGAAGCCAACCTAAAGGGCAAGCAAGAAGGCTGGCTGGTGTTTGGTGTAGAAAATAAAAATAAAGACATTATAGGATCTCAGTTCCGCTATAACAACAGGCCATATTTAGACAGCCTGAAAGGTGAGGTAGCTAATAAGACCACCAACCGTATTACGTTTATTGAAATACACGAACTCAATTTTGCCGAAGGCCGAGTTGTTATGTTTCAAATACCGGCAGCGCCGCCGGGCATACCTGTAAGTTTTGACGGACATTATTATGGCAGGGATGGCGAAGAATTATCTCCACTGAATTTAGAAGAGATAGAACGTATAAGAAGGCAAGTTGCTCAAACGGATTGGAGTGCAGTTATTTGCCCTGATGCAACCATAGCTGAATTAGATGAAACGGCTATTGCTAAAGCAAAACAGAATTATAAAATAAAAAATCCCCGTGTTGCCGCCGATGTTGATGGATGGGATACTGCAACTTTTTTAACCAAAACCAAGTTGTTGGTAAACGGCCGGCTGACAAGATCGGCAATTATTTTATTGGGTAAGCCGGAAGCATCTGCACACCTGCTGCCGGTACAACCACAAATAAGTTGGGTTCTGTACAATAAGGAAAAAGTAGAAAGGGATTATGCTCACTTTTATCCGCCTTATATTATTGCAGTGGACGAGCTGTACTCCAAAATCCGTAACCTCAAATATCGTTACATGAAAGACGGCACTTTGTTTCCCGATGAAGTGGACCAGTACGACCAGCAAAATATAAAAGAGGCATTAAGTAATTGTATAGCCCACATGGATTATACAATTGGAAGCAGGGTTTCAGTAGCTGAAAATGAAGATGGATATATTTCTTTTACAAATCCCGGTTCATTTTTGCCGGGTAGTATTGAAGAAGTAATTCAAAGTGAGGAACCACCATCATTTTACCGTAATACATTGCTGGTAACTACAATGGAATCATTTAATATGATTGATTCAATTGGCAGTGGTATCAAAAGAATGTTCAGGGTGCAGCGGGAAAGGTTTTTCCCAATGCCTGATTATGAATTGGGGGGCAATAAAGTAAAAGTAACACTTACAGGTAAGGTGCTGGACATGGATTATGCAAGAGTGCTGGTGCAAAATCCTGAACTGAGTTTGGAAGAAATTATTTTATTAGATAAAGTGCAAAAGAAAAAAGAACTGAATGATGAAGATATTCGCCAGTTAAAAGCGAAAGGATTAATTGAAGGCCGAAAGCCTAATTTTTATATTTCAGTTTCTGTTGCAGAAAAAACAGAACAGAAAGCAGACTATATTTTATCAAGAGGCATTGATGATGATTATTACAAAAAGCTGATTGATGAATACCTGAAAAAATTCGGAAAAGCAAAAAGGGCCGACCTTGAAAAAGTGCTTAATAATAAGTTGCCCGGTGTGTTAACAGAAGAACAGAAAAAGCATAAGATAAAGAACCTGTTACAGGCTATGAGAACGGAGCAAAGAATCAAATTGGATGAAGGCAGATTTTGGGTGCCGGATAGTCCTTTTTAATTAGACCAATTTTAGATGAGTTTTAGACGAATTTTAGACGAAAAAGCGATATAAATGGCTGATTATAAATGATTTACTGTATAATTTGTTAGACGAGTTTAACAAAGGAATTAGACGAAAAAGCAGACCAAGTAACTTAAAATATGAGTTCAGATACATCAGAGAAAGGTTTAGAAACCGTCATAGAAAAACACCTGGTAGAGGAATGCCTTTACAGGGCATCTTATTCTACCGACTATGACCGGGATTTATGCCTTAATAAAAGACTGCTCTATGAGTTTATTAAAGAAACTCAGCCAGATGCTTATGCCACCATCGTAAAACGTGGCGAAGAAAAATTTCTTAAACGGGTAGCCGAGCAGATAAGACAAAGGGGCATTATTGATGTATTGCGTACTGGTGTTAAAGACCTTGACCTTACCGTTTTTCTGTATTTTAAAAAACCTGCATCAAACCTAAATCAAAAAGCTACTGAACTTTACAACGCCAATATCTTTTCAGTAACAAGGCAACTGCATTACAGCCTAAATAATAATAATTCATTGGACATGGTAATTCATATAAATGGATTGCCAGTAATAACATTTGAATTAAAGAATCCATGGACAGGGCAGAATGTAAAACATGCCATTAAACAATATCAGGCCGACCGGGATCCGAAGGAGCCTTTATTTTATTTCGGCAGGTGTATGGTGCATTTTGCAGTTGACCCTGATTTGGTTTATATGGCAACGCAATTAAGTGGATTTAAGACTTTCTTTCTGCCATTCAATAAAGGATTTGAAAACGGAGCAGGCAATCCCGTAAATCCGGTGGGACTAAAATCAGATTATCTCTGGAAAGAAATATTAACTAAATCAGGGTTGAGCAACATCATAGAAAACTATGCACAGATAACAGAGGAAAAGGATGAAGATACCGGAAGGATAAAAAAGAAACTGATATTTCCCCGATACCATCAGCTAAGAGTTGTGAGTAATGTACTGGCACATTCCAAACAGAACGGCATAGGTCAAAAATACCTTATCCAACATTCCGCAGGTTCGGGAAAATCAAATTCAATTACCTGGCTTAGTCATCAGTTGGTTGGTTTACATGATACAGCAAACACTGACACTATTTTCGATAGTGTTATTGTGGTTACAGACCGCAGGGTGCTGGACAAGCAGATACGGGATAATATCAAACAGTTTGCTCAGGTAAAAGGTGTTGTAGAAGCTATAACAGAAGGCAGCAGCCAGTTAAAAACTGCATTGGAAGATGGCAAGAAGATAATCATTACAACTGTGCAAAAATTCCCTTTCATCATGGATGAAATAGGCGAACTACAAGGCAAACGGTTTGCGATAATAATAGATGAAGCACATAGCAGCCAAAGTGGGGAAACTGCCTCTAAAATGAATTGGGTATTATCAGAGAAAGCAACACCCTATGGCGAAGAAGATACTACTCAAGATGAAGACCCTGAAACTGATGAAGATGTTGTAAACGCAATGATAGAGCAAAGGAAGATGCTTAAAAATGCCAGCTACTTTGCGTTTACGGCCACTCCTAAGAACAAGACTTTAGAAACATTCGGCACTAAAACATCTGAAGGGAAGTTTGTACCCTTCGATTTGTACTCAATGAAGCAAGCCATTGAGGAGGAGTTTATTTTAGATGTGCTGAAAAATTATACAACTTACCAATCCTATTATAAATTAAATAAAGCCGTTGAGGAAAACCCTGAATTTGAAACCAGGCAGGCGCAAAAAAAATTAAGAGCTTATGTGGAGAGCCATCCTTTCTCGATAATGGAGAAAACCAAAGTAATGGTTGATCATTTTCACAGTGAAGTAAGAAAACAAATTAAAGGCGCTGCAAAGGCAATGGTTGTTTGTAAATCTATCAATAATGCAATATCTTATTACCGGTCCTTTAACGAGTATTTAAAGGAAATTAATTCGCCATTTAAAGCGATAGTAGCATTCTCCGGCAAACGTACTATTGATGGGTACGAAGTAGATGAAGCAAAATTAAACGGTTTTTCCAGTGGCGATATTCCAAATACATTTAAGAAAAGCGAATACAAGTTTTTGATTGTTGCCAATAAATACCAAACCGGATTCGACCAGCCATTATTACATACCATGTATGTTGATAAGAAATTAAGAGATGTACAGGCTGTGCAAACCCTGTCAAGACTTAACAGGGCTTATAAGCCCGATAAAGCGGACACTTTTGTTTTGGACTTTTTTAATTCAGTAGATGAAATTAAAGAAGCATTTGACCCATTCTATATTACCACCGTTTTAAGTGAAGAAACTGATGCTAATAAATTAAACGACTTACAGGATGTACTCGACCAGGCACAGGTATATGCTGTTGATGATGTAGTAAACTTTACCAACCTGTATTTCCAAAATGCAGTTCGCACAGGTCATGATACCATCATTGATAAGTGTGCATTGAACTACAAAACAGAATTAAATGAAGATGCACAGATTGATTTTTATGTAAAAGCAAAATCATTCAACCGCACTTATGCGTTTCTTTCTAAAATCCTATCCTTCAACAATGCTTATTGGGAAAGGCTGTATTGGTTTTTAAAATTTCTGATGCCTAAAATAAAAGTTACCGAAAATGATGATTTAGCAAAAGGGATTTTAGAAGCAGTTGATTTAGATAGTTATCGTCTTACAAGGATTACAGAAGATGATATAAAACTTGCCGGTGGCGGAGAACTTAATCCAACTCCACCAATTATGAAAGGTTCTAAAGGAGAAAATGAATTTGAAAAGCTGGAAGCAATTATTAATGAGTTTAATACTCGGTTTGGAATAGATTCCTGGACAGATGATGATAAAATAAAGCAATTCCTGTTTCACCAGCTTCCGGCACAGTTTGCCAAAGATCAGGCTACGGTAAATACGGTAAACAATTCTGATAAACAAAACGCAAAAATCACTTCTGATAAAAAGGTAGAGGACTTAATGCAGGATGTGATCTTCACTTATACCGATTTGTATAAGAAGTTCTCAGATGATAAAGATTTCAAGAGGCAGTATTTAGATTTTGTGTTTGATAAAATTTGGAAACAAAGCAATCAACAACCCAATGTGTAGAAATAAGTAATGACGAACACCGTACAATTAAATATCATCCCATTCGTACCAAATGAAAAGGAGGTAGAGTTTGCTTTTTACAGCAATAAGATGCCTGATTATGCATCAATTCATTGGCAGAATGTAACAGATAAAAGACCGGAAGAGTGGGAGCCTAGTCAACAATTCTTCTACACAAATTTCAAACCGGCAACAGAGGGTGCAATCATAAAGAAGATTGATTTAACACAGTGCATTGAATTTGGGCAGCATTATTTCCGCTACCTCATTTTAGATTATTTCAAGAAAATAGACGGCACAATCATTTTTCCCAACTTTGTAAAAGACGTAGAAATATGGTTTAAGGATAATAATTCCAACAACCATATTTACAATCTCTATCATAACTATACAATCAAAATACAATATGGTAAAGTGTCCGGGGGTTTTGAATTAGTATTGTCTTATAATGGTACTTCTAAAATATTAAAGAAAAGTTTCAACGACATTGAATTTCCTTCGGATGTTGTAAATCTGCTCAACTGTAATGGAGTGATTTATAGTTATGAGCACAACATGCCGGAAGAGTACAAGCAGCAAATGGAAAACCTGTACCCGGTTGTAAATAATACAATGATGCCATTGGTGGGTATTCCGTTCCCTGAGCCGGTATTTGAAAACCGTTATCCGAAGTATTTAAAAATCCTGAATGATTTTTATAACACATATCTCAATACAAATGCTTTCAAATCAATTATCCCACTTTCAACTGATGGTTTTGTAAATGTTAGCAGAGGCAAGGTTTTTCAAACAAGTGATCAATCAAATGAATTACTTTTTGGAAAAGGTTGGGACAACAAAGAAAACCAGACAAATATTAACCCCGGGAAGGGAATGTATGTACATGGCCCATACAAGCCATGCCCACACCCTCATGTAAAATTCCTTTTCATCTACCATAAACCAGATGGTAAGTTAATTGCAGACACTATTCATAAATATTTTGCTGACGGTTACAAGGGCACTATTAATGGAAAGGAAAAGAAATTCAAAAGAATGAAATGGTATATCAAACAGCATTTTGATATGCCAAAGAACCTGAGTATTTCATTTGAGAATATTGAAACACTTTATGATGAAGTTGCACCACAGATCAAGGCACTGGCGAAACAACCTAATACAAGGTATGTGGCAATTTACATAAGCCCAATTGCTAAAGACGATCCCGACGAAACCAAGCATCATGTTTATTACAAGCTGAAAGAATTGTTATTGAATGAACAAATTACTTCTCAGGTTATCTACAGGGATCATTTAAGTAAGGAAGAGTTCTATTACTTTTTGCCAAATATTGAAATTGCCATGCTGGCAAAAATTGACGGCATCCCCTGGCGGTTGAACCGGACAAAGGCAGATGAAATAGTAATAGGAGTTGGAGCCTTTTATTCCGTAAGCAAGAAGAAGAAATTTGTAGGCAGTGCTTTTTGTTTTTCAAACGAGGGCAGGTTTGAAGGCTTTGATTGCTTTGGAGCAGATGAAACGGAAATGCTGGCCGGTTCAATAAGGGATGCAGTAGATAAATTCATTGAGAAGAATAAAGATGCCAAAAGGGTAATCATACATTTCTATAAAGTCATTTCAAGTGAAAAGGAACTGAAACCTATTATGCGGATGCTGGGTAAGTTGGGTAAGCAGGATTTGCCCGTCATTGTAGTTACCATCAATAAAACTGAAAGCAAAGAACTGTTAGGATTTGATTTAAGTAACGGCAAGAAAATGCCATACAGCGGTACTTATGTACGAGTTGGTTTCAACCAATACCTGCTGTTCAATAACACTTATTATACCTATAGTTCAACCGTCAGCGATAAGGAGCACCATTTCCCTATAAAAATATCTATAACGTCCTCAGTACCACATATGGTAGAAGATATTTATCTTGTAAGGGATTTAATTGACCAGGTGTACCAGTTCAGCAGAATGTATTGGAAAAGTGTGAGCCAGCAGAACCTACCAGTCACTATTAAATATCCTGAAATGGTGGCTCAAATCTATCCTCACTTCGAGGACGAAAAGCTGCCGGATTTTGGAAAAGAGAATTTGTGGTTTTTATAATTAACCTTTTTAATTTAAAATATTTATGTGGTTTGAAACTGCGGGTCATTTTGAAATTGTAAATGGGCGTCTAAAATTGGCTGGCAAAGACCTTGAAACTATTGCGAAGGAGTTTGATACTCCTATTTATGTTTGCAATATAACCAGGGTAAAAGATAATTATCTACGAGTTAAAAAGACATTTGACTCATATGCTATAGATAATATTGGTTCAAAATTGTATTATGCAATGAAAGCCAATGGAGCTAAAGAAATTCTAAGTGAATTAAAAAAGCTAGATGCAAATATTGAGGTTTCTTCTCCTAAAGAACTTAGGCGTTTAATTAATTTAGGTTTTGACCCAAAAAAAATCCTTTTTACTGGGATTGGTTATGGTTTACAAAACATCAAAGCAATTGCAGAATCTGGGGTACTGATAAACATAGATTCATTTTCACAACTAAAACATTTCAAAGAATTTGCACCATTGGATATTTCGATTCGTTTAAATCCTGGCATTACAACAGGTTTTAATGAGAAACTTGAAATGTCAGGGGATAAATTTGGAGCAGGTAAATTAGGGATTCACAAAGACAAAATCATTGATGCTTTCAAAATTGCAAAATCCTACGGCTTAAATCCTGTTGGTCTACACCAGCACATAGGCTCAAATTGGTTTGCTGAAAAGTTGCCAATCTTTTTTGATGCGGTTAAAGTTGCGTTGGATGTAGTGAATGAATTAAAGCAAAAGGACATTGAAATAAAGCAACTAAATTTAGGGGGAGGATTAGGTGTAAGAAGTACTGAAAAATTAGAAGAATTCCCGTTGGATCAATACTGCGAAGGTATTTGGGACCTAATTAAAAAGTCAAACATTTCATTTGAGTCTGTAAACATAGAGCCAGGAAGATATATTGTTGCAGATTCTTCAGTTTTGTTGGCTACTGCCAATATGGTAGAAGAAAAAGGGGGTTTAAACTATATTGGCTTGGATTGTGGGTTCAATACATTTAATCACAAATTTCTCTATGGTATTGATCCAGAAATAATTAATGTCTCAAAATTTAATGGGAAAGAGTTTGATAATTATTGCGTAGTTGGTTATTTGGGTGAATCAGGTGATGTATTTAATGAGAAGAAGAACTTACCCAAAACTGAAATTGGTGATACAATTGCAATTTTCCCGGCCGGCGCTTATTGTGCATCTGAACTGGCAGACTTTCATCTGCAACAACTGCCATTACAATTATTTGTTGAAACAGAACAAAAGCAATTCGATATTTTTCCTTTCTGTAAAGTTTGCCCAAAAAATTGTTGCTATATAGGGTCTGTAAACATACTACCTGATGAGTACACAAAGATTGTTGAAAGAACTGGAAGAAAAGATGTATTCAAAAAGGTGAAAGATTACTATATAATTGATAAAAAGAAAGGAGTTCCTTGCCCATTTTTAAAGAAGGATGGCTTTACTTGTTCAATACAGGATATAAAACCGACCGACTGTAAAGTTTGGCCCCTTTATTTTAATGACAAAGGGGAAGTTGAAGAAAACACAATTAGCCCTGATTGTCCGGCAAACAAATTCTTTACAGAAGATTACATAGATGAACTAAGAAATGATTTGAATAATGTTCCAGAGAACCTCAGGAAAATATTTTATGATGAGACCATTAAGTTAGGATATACCCTTAATACTTTCAACAAAAATTACGACAATGAGTGAAACATCTGACAAACTAATGAAAGCCGAAGAAGTCTCTTTGGAGTTGAAAAAAATTTTAAATGATGCAAAGAATAAGCACCCTACATCTTTCTTTGATATAGGAAAGGCTCGCCACATGATTTATTCAATCTTGATGGGATTTGTTTTAAAATATTTTATCGAACACGTCTATGAAAATAGGGAAGTTATTTTATCTCTTGATAGTTCACACTTCATTGCATACGCATGTATGTTAACATATTTTTTTTTAAATTGTTTTCGTTTCCTGTTTGGACTAGTTGACTACTCCAATATGACAGACGAAAAATTTGCGCCTCAAGAAGGTGAGTGGGTTAGAAAGCATTTTTTTAAAAATACTTTAAAACAATTTGTAATTAACACGGGTGTTTTTCAATTGATAATATTTAGCTTCTTTGTCTTTTATTTATTTCCGCATTTTGAATCAGCTGAAACCCTCACACTTGAAGTAAAGAACCGTGCATTATTAGCGGCGATGCCTGAAATAATTTTGAATTTTTGTTTTTCGACTCTAATGCTTTTGGTAATTGATATTTTCTCGCTTTTTCTTTTTAGAACCTATGTTGCGAATAAAGATTTTAAGGAAGACGAACAAGTTCGATATTTAATTTGGTATTTCGCCGATTGGCTAGAAACAGGCGCTACCATATTACTCTTAATAAGTATTGGACTTACAAGACCAGCTTGTGCAACTCCTTGGCAAAATACTTTTCTAATTATTCTAACTTCACTGGCATTTATAGAGACTATATCTGTGTATAAGTATTTTGAATCACCATTAATGAGCTTTCGAGACTTAATAAGAAAAATTAAAGTAGCTATTAAAAGTTGGAGAGGAAAAGAATGAGCCTAAAAATTAGTAACATATCGAAATTATTCGGCAAAACAATTGCTTGTGATAACGTTGGTTTAAATATAAACCAAGGCGAGTTTTTTTTTATTTTGGGGCCAAGCGGTTGTGGAAAATCAACTTTGCTTAAAATTATTGCGGGTCTATTACAGCAAGATTCAGGCAGTATTGAGTATGAAGGCAATTTATACAATGAAATTCCAGCTTATGAGAGACCTTTCAATATGGTATTTCAGAACTACTCGTTGTTTCCACACCTTTCGGTTTTCAACAATGTTGCTTTCGGTTTGAAAATGAATATCACTTCAAAAGAAGAAACCAAAAGGAAGGTTGAAGAAGTGCTAGCACAATTTCAAATTTCAGAATTATCAGAACGTAAGCCTGAGCAGTTAAGTGGTGGACAGCAACAACGAGTTGCATTAGCCAGGGCAATTGTGAACAGTCCCAAAATCTTGTTACTAGACGAACCATTATCAGCATTAGATGAAAAGCTAAGAGTAGAGATGCAACAAATGCTAAAGGAACTTAAAGCAAAGCTGAACACCACCTTTATTTATGTAACACACAATCAGGAAGAGGCCCTTTCGATGGGTGATAGAATTGCCATAATGAATAAAGGAAAGATTGAGCAGGTAAGCACCCCAAGAGATATTTATTATACGCCTTCAACAAGATTCATTGCAGAATTTATGGGTGAAGTAAATATTTTGAGTTACAAAGTTTATCATACCGAAGGAGGCATCAGTTCAACAGATATACTGTACGACGAGAATGAGTTTCAACTCTCTAATCCAAAAACACTCATTAAAAAAGAAATCCAAATTGTAAGGCCTGAAAATATTGATATTTCTAAAGATCCTTTAATTAAAGCTGATTATGTTGAATCAAAAAGAGGAATAGTGATTCAAAAATTATTTAAAGGAAATACAACTACATACATTGTAAAGTGTGATGATAATAGAATAATAAAAGCAACAGACTTCAATACCGGGTTTGTCGAGCTTATTTTGACAGGTAATGAAGTTTACATTGGTTGGAAAAGTACAGCAATAAAAAATGTTAAAGCTTAAAGTAACATATAATAGATTAAGAAATTTATTTCTGTTCCCAACAGTAATATGGATTACTGTTTTTTTTCTCGTTCCTCTAATACTTATTTTAGTTTTTAGTTTTTTTGAAAGAGGTGTATACGGCGGTATTGAATATAATTTTACTACCAATAATTTTTCACTAATTTTTGATGATTTATATTACAAGACAATAGCAAGAACTTTTATTGTATCGTTACTAAATGCTGTGCTATGTTTGTTAGCAGGTTATCCTTTAGCTTTTTATATCTCGACCAGAAGTAGCACCAGATTTAAAAATGCTTTGCTTATTTTGACTTTGCTTCCCTTTTGGACAAATTTTTTAATCAGAACATTTTCATGGATGATGATTTTAGGAAACGAAGGTTTGATAAATTCAATGCTCATTAAATTACACTTAATTGATCATCCTTTAGAGTTATTATTCACACCTTTTGCGGTACAGCTCGGTCTTTTGTATAACTATTTGCCATTTATGGTTTTACCATTGTTTGCGTCTATTGAAAAAATCGACAAAAATTTATACTTAGCTTCAAATGATTTAGGCGCAAACGGATTTAAAACATTTTTTAATGTTACACTCCCCTTATCCCGTTCAGGTATCTTAACTGGTCTGTTTTTAGTTTTCATTCCGTCTTTGGGCGAGTTTGTTACCCCTGATTTGCTAGGAGGTGCTAAATCTCCCATGATTGGGAATATAATCAAAGACCAGTTTCTAACTGCACGCAATTGGCCTTTTGGTTCAGCATTGGTTTTTATAATTATGATGGTGATACTATTTGCATTGATTTTAAAAAACAAAGTTTTTAAACATCAGTCAATATGAGGAAAAAGTTTTTATCTATATACACTTTATTTGCATTTGCATTTTTGTATTTACCAATACTCGTATTGGTAGCTTTTTCTTTTAACAAAGACAAAATAAATTCATCATGGAGTGGGTTCACCCTGGACTGGTATTCCAAATTATTTCAGAATGTTGATCTGCTAAATTCATTCAAGGCAAGTTTTTTTATAGGAATTTCTTCAGCAACTATTTCTACAATTTTTGGCACATTAGCGGCTTATGCATTGTATAAATTCAGTTTTAAAGGGAAAAAAAAATTTCAAGCAATTCTCAATTTCCCGATTATTACACCTGATATAGTAATTGGTATCGGGTTGTTGTTATTTTATGTTTTTATAAACTTTACACTCGGTTATTATTCAATTCTTATAGCACACATTACATTCAATGTTGCATACACTACCCTGATTATTTCAACTCGTTTCAATTTCATTGACAAGAATCTTGAAAATGCAGCAATAGATTTAGGAGCCAAACCATTTCAGGCTTTTCGATTTGTTGTTGTACCAGCTATAATGCCAGGGATTATAGCAGCATTCCTTATAGCATTTACTCTTTCATGGGATGATTTTATTATTGCCTTCTTTACTTCCGGCGTGGGTACTACCACATTGCCGGTAAGAGTTTATTCAATGATCAAAATGGGCGTTAATCCACAGATAAATGCCATTTCAACATTAACATTGGTTGTATCTTTAGTTGTAATTTTAATAGCACTTAGATTCCAAAAGGTGTCAAACATTTTAAATAAAAAATAAAATCGTTTTAACATGAAATTAATTAAATCACATGCATTCTTATTATTTGCTACAGTAGCAATCACTTTGCTTTATTCTTGTTCATGTAATCAGCAAAAAAATAATAATGACGAAAAACTTTCTGACAAGCTGAACATTTACAACTGGGACGGTCTTTTAGCACCGAATACTTTGTCCGATTTTGAAATGGAAAACAATATCAAAGTTACATACGACTTGTATGCAAGTAATGAGGAAATGCTTGCTAAACTACAGGCAGGGGCAAAAGGATACGATTTAATTTTCCCCAGTGATTATATGATTGATATTTTAATTAAGCAAGGGATGCTTGAAAAGATTAACTATAATAATATTCCGAATTATAAAAACATAAGTACAAAATTTAAAGACTTACCATTTGATCCAAAGAACGAATATTCCATTCCATTTGAATATTCAGCAGTTGGAATTGCCGTTGATACGTCAAAAGTTAAAAACTTCAAAAGAAGTTGGAGTATGTTATTTGAAGACAAATATAAAGGTCATATATCAATGTTGGATGACATTCGTTATGGGATGGTCCCAGCATTGAAAACTTTGGGCTATTCAATTAATACAACTGACGAAAAAGAACTAAACGCAGCAAAAGATTTGATGATTAAGCAAAAAAAATTAGTAAGGGCATATTCAAGTGACACTTACAGGGATTTGCTAAAATCTGGTGAGGTATGGATTGCACAGGGATACACAGGAGATGTTTATCAAGTAATGAGGGAAAATCCCAACATCATATATTTCATTCCTGACGAAGGTTCTGCATTGGCAGTCGAGAGTATGTGTATTCCTAAAGGTGCTCCACATAAATACACGGCAGAATATTTCATGAATTATATACTTAGTCCAAAAGTTCATGGCACAATAACAAATAGCTCTCTGTATGCAAATCCAAATGACTCAGCAAGAGCATTCATTAATGCTAGGATTCTTAACGATAAAGCAATATTCATTGGTGATTCAATAATTGATAAAAGCCAATACATTCAAGATGTTGGCAATTCTACTACCCTTTATGACAGAGTATGGACAGCTATTAAGTCAAAATAAAATCAATTTTCCCTATGTAGTGTATGTTAGCTCATATGTAATTTGTTATCTTTTCAAAGTGTTTATATCATAATTGTTTACGTTTTGTAAATGTCCTTTGCAAGGTAATAAGGTGTTCGTCATTTCGTCGTCAGCAAGTAGATATGCCAAACCATTGCGCTATTACAAATTTTTTATTTAAAAACTTTTAAGGTATTTGTAAAAGCGCAATGCCATTCGGGCTGCTTTCGCAGGTTTGTCATGCTACTTGCAGCTCCTCCTCATTCCTCACGGCAGCTACTGTGTCCTTAACGCCACTTCGTTCATTACTTCCTTCGTTCCGCTTCATTATACCTCGTTCGTAGCTTGTTAGTTGCTGCAAGGCCGGTGCAACCCATTTGCTACGCACAATTCAATTCACATGGGATGCACCAACCTTTCCGCAAGCTATCCCTACAATACTCACTGGGTTCCATTCCGCTGCACTACGTCATTCATTCACTTCAGTAGCGTTCAGTCCACCCGCTGCCTATTATTTGGCGTGCCTTGCGGCCTGCCACAGCTGCGGGTTTGTCATAGTTTTTGACCATCAACACAAAGGCTTGTCAAAAACAAAAACTTACGCCAAACCCTTGCATTCTTAGTAGCTGTCTACCGCCGTTTCACGGCTTTGTAGCCACCACTGTGGCAGGCACACGCAGCCAATTTCGTTCGTTCCTCTCTTCATTGGC
>Ga0138256_10002624_pt1 | contig 19221 bp, 16 predicted proteins | sample KNB2016incub_MG_FD_105486 | JGI IMG/M metagenome (GOLD analysis project Ga0138256, IMG submission 105486) | Active sludge microbial communities from wastewater in Klosterneuburg, Austria - KNB2014incub_MG | ecosystem: Engineered > WWTP > Activated sludge > Unclassified | place: Austria... | reverse complement strand
CTTACTTTCCCATAGTAGACGTCACTCTCTGAGTGACGAAGGCCGCAAAACGCGGCCCTTGGCATTCATCACTCGGAGAGTGATGGCTACTTTAATCGCAAAGTAAGTGCCATTGGGCTAGCGTCTTGCCGCTCACTAAGTCCACGCCATTGAGCCAGAGATGTCTAGTGAATTGGCACCTGCGCGTAGCTGTTGCCTCCACCGCCAACGACGACGATCCAGTGGACGCCCGGTTTGCGTGGGGTGGTGAGGTTTTGCAGGGCGGTTTCGGACGTGATCGGCAGGATCTTCTTTGCGGTCTCGAAGCTCACCACGCACTTGAACGTCGGAATTGCGTTCTTGCAGTAGGACGCAATAAGTTCCGGGATCTCGTGGCGAGGCATGCCTTGCTTCTCAAGCGCCGCGTAGGTTAGCTGCTTACCGATTTCGTCGGTCATCTCAATGATCATGCCGACAGGATCGGCCATTCCAGACTGCTGCATGCGTTCCACCACGTCCGGTCCGTTGTGAGACAACAAGTGCCGACGCAGTTCTTTGGATTCCGGAGTGATGCCCTTTTTCATGGCTGACTCGCTTTGCATAAGGCGGTGATGGATGACGCGAGGCTTCAGCATACCAAACTGAAGACTGAAGCGTCTTCCTCAATGACGTGCCAAAAACGAAACAGCCTGCAGATGTCATCCATACATGGATTCTTCGACTGGTGCCGACTGAGCCATTTCTGAAACGCCTGATGCCACTCGTCGTACGGAACAGCAGTGGACGCCATTTCTGCTGCATCATCGACGTCGAGCATTTTGTCAGCCGAATGGAGACAAACAAATACTGCATAAAGCCCTCATTCGTTTGTCACTATTCGGTTGTCAACCCACACACAAGCAAGACATGCTGTCAGATCAAGACACAAACCTGCCCCCCGGTCGCAGCCTCCATTTCGAGTCAAGTCGTTTCTGCTTTGCAAGCCAGGTTCAGCTGGTGCCCCAATTTCTGCGGGTTGAGCGAACAAGTGTGCTGCAATTCGTGTCTCGACCTCAGCGTGACTTCGTTCAAACGATGGTTGGTGCGTGCTTTTTATTCAGCTTACGTCTATAGTCATGGCGTGTTTAAGAACCTTGGTTCCACTGCCGAATTTCCCGAGGGAGAGCTGTTTGAGTAACTGCAATCCCCACGACGAGACGCAGTACGAGGAAGAAAACCCGTTGCTCGGGGAGGTCACTGCGCCTGCGGAGCATCCTCAGCAGATCGGTCGCTACCGAATTGAGAGGGTGCTGGGGCGAGGTGGCTTTGGACTCGTCTATCTGGCACATGACGATCAACTGGATCGCCTCGTCGCCATCAAGGTGCCGCACCCGAAGCTGATCTCCCGTGTGGAGGATGCAGCGACCTATCTGACCGAGGCCCGCACGGTGGCCAATCTTGATCATCCGCAGATTGTACCAGTTCACGATGTTGGCAGCACAAACGAATTCCCTTGCTATATCGTCTCTAAATTCATCGAGGGGACCGACCTCGCCACGAAACTCAAGCAACAACGGCTCAAATATCAAGAAGCTGCTGAACTGGTGGCAACCGTGGCCGAAGCGTTGCATTACGCCCACAAGCAGGGAGTCGTCCATCGCGACGTGAAGCCGGGGAACATCTTGATCGGCCGGGATGGAGAGCCGTACGTTGTTGATTTCGGCCTGGCACTCCGAGAAGAGGACTTCGGCAAAGGGCCGCAGTGCGCTGGGACGCCATCTTACATGTCTCCCGAACAGGCTCGTGGAGAAGGTCATCGGGTCGATGGACGCAGTGACATTTTCAGTCTCGGCATCGTGTTCTATGAATTGCTCTCTGGTCGGAAGCCGTTTCGAGGCGACTCGCGGGCGGAACTCCTGGAACAGGTGTCCAGTTACGAGCCACGGCCACTGCGCCAATATGATGAAAAACTGCCAAGGGAATTGGAACGCATTTGCTGCAAAGCAATGTCGAAACGCGTCAGTGAACGGTATTCCTCCGCTTACGATATGGGGATCGACCTGCGGCACTTTCTGATTGAGTATACGTCGATTCTGAGTGGGAATTCGCCAGGACAGGCAACATCAGGCACCCCCGAAAACGCGGCCGCGCCATCTGGATCAAACTCAGCGATTGCGGTTGTCACTTCATCGGACTCGATGAATCCGGGATCTCTCGAGAGTCAGCGCGTCACCATCGTGCCGAAAGGCCTGCGATCGTTCGACTCGCACGATGCCGACTTTTTTCTGGCACTGCTGCCTGGCCCCAGAGATCGCGATGGACTGCCCGACAGCCTGCGGTTCTGGAAGACACGTATCGAAGAAACGGATTCCGACAATACGTTTTCGATTGGGCTCATCTATGGCCCCTCGGGCTGCGGCAAGTCATCCCTGGTCAAAGCGGGACTGTTGCCTTGCCTCTCCGAGGACATCATCCCGATTTACATAGAAGCCACTCCGGATGACACTGAGACACGCCTTCTGCATCGCCTGCGAAATTGCTGTCCGGCACTCGAAGGCCATCTGAGCCTGAAAGACACGCTGGGGGCGTTACGGCGGGGAAAAGGCATCCCGGTCGGCAGGAAAGTGTTAATCGTCTTAGACCAGTTCGAGCAATGGCTGCACGGAAAAAAGGAAGAAAACACCGACCTCGTGCAGGCGCTGCGGCAATGTGACGGCGGGAGATTGCAGTGCATCATAATGGTGCGGGACGATTTCTGGCTGGCAGTGAGCCGCTTAGGTTTGGAGCTGGAGGTTGACTTCGTGCCAGGTAATAACATGGCACTCACAGACTTGTTCGACATCGACCACGCTCGAAAAGTTTTGGAGGCGTTTGGCCGAGCATTTGGGAGGCTCCCCGATCGAAGCCGCGAGACCACGAAAGAACAAAAAGCCTTCCTCAAACAATCGGTCACCGGGTTGGCGGAAAAGGGTAAAGTCATCGCCGTGCGGATTGCGTTATTCGCCGAAATGATGAGAGGTCGGCGGTGGACTGGCGAAAGTCTGCGCGAGATAGGCGGCGTTGCGGGTGTCTGCCTGAGCTTTCTCGATGAGACTTTTCTCGGCAAGACCGCACCACCGTCGCACCGGCTTCATCAAAAGGCAATCGAATCTGTGCTGGAGGCTCTGCTGCCAGAACGCGGCAGCGATATCAAAGGTCAGATGAAGTCTTTCGACACATTGATGCAAGTGGCCGGCTACGCTGATCGACCGACCAGCTTCGCATCTGTCCTGCGGATACTGGACAGCGGAGTGCGGCTGATTACGCCTACCGAGCCCGACGAATCGGCCACGCAGCCTGGGCCGGAACCAGCCAGGTATTACCAACTCACACACGATTTCCTGGTCACGCCATTGCGCGAGTGGCTGACACGTAACCGGCGGCAAACGCGGTCGGGACGTTGCGAACTGCTCCTGGAGGAACGAACTTCGCTGTGGAGTTCACGACCGGAGACACAGCAATTACCGTCGTTGCTGGAATGCGCTGCGATTCGCTGTCACACGCGGCCGTCACGCTGGACTCCGTCACAGGCAGGCATGATGCACGTAGCCATGCGATATTACGCATTGCGCTGTGCCCTCGCGCTGGTATTGACAGCCATTGGTCTCTTTGCTGCGTTTGAGATTCGCGGCCGCACGACGACCAATGGATTAGTTGCTTCGTTGTTGCACGCGAAGCCAGCTGGCATTTCCAACATGCTCGATGAAATCGAGCCGTATCAGCGCTGGGCGATTCCTTGTCTGCAGGAACTACAACCATCGTCCAACGCTGAGTTATTCAATCGGCAGGTTGCACTTTTTCGGCTCGAAAGTTCTCAGCCAGACAAGCTGGAACGATTGACGAATCTACTCGCCCAGACGAATTCAGAGCAGGCTCGTGTCATTGCCAGTGAAATTAGGGCTTCGTCATCTCACCCGGAAGTCTTGCTGTGGCAAAAATTGAATCGGGCGGATTCTGCGACGGAAGTTCTGTCGGCGGCGACCGTGATCGCTGCCCTCGCGCCGGACGATCCGCGCTGGAAGAATGCGACCCGCGAAGTCATCGAGCAGCTTGCCCTCCTTCAGCCCGAACAGGCCGCACTCTGGCTCGACAATCTTTCTCCTGCGGGCCAGCATTTCCTCCCACAACTTGAAATGATTTTGACATCCGGCAGACAGGCAGATCGCGACGACAGTCCGCGCCGCCATGTTGCCGCGCTCGCCCTGGCAAAATTTCTGCGAAACCGCCCGGATGACTTGTGCCATTTGTTATTGCTGCACACTCGCAATGCCTCGGAGTTTCAAAGCCTGCTGGCTCCATTGCAAGCAGTGCGTGAGCAGTCTCTGGTCCATATCCGGGCGCTGGATTGCGCGAGTATTGACGGGACTGCTGAACAGCCAGAATCGGACACACCACCATCGAAAAGCGTTGTCGCGACGTCAAGAGAGGCAAAACGAACGATCGCTGAACTGTTGTTAGGTGATTCGGATTCGCTTCGCAACAAGCTGAACGTGGACAAGGATTGCACGTTACGGTCCTCCCTGATTCATCAGTTCGAAGAATTAGGTGTGCCACCGATGACGCTGGTTTCTCTACTTGAAACGGAACAGGACGCTGAGATTCGGACCGTGCTGTTGCTGGGACTGGGAGGATATTCGCAGGATGTTCTCACCGAATCGCATCGAGCACAGATTGAAACACAACTGCGCAAATCCTTGCAGAGCGAACATCCAGAGGAACATGCTGCAGCCCGATGGCTTGGCGACCGATGGCAGATTCCCAGCAGCCTGCGGTCGCTGAGCGAATCGGAATCCGGGCATCGCGACTGGTACACAAGCAGGGAGGGCCACGAGCTTGTGATTCTCCGCGACCGTCTCCAATACGACTTCGCACTGTCGGCGACCGAAGTGACGATTGCTCAGTATCGTCACTTCAATCCAGATTACGATACCGGCATGCCTGAGGGTGGGACTCAATTCCTTGATTCGGAACGTATGAGTGACTGCCCAGTGATCTATGTCAGTTGCTATGACGCCATGCAATATTGCAACTGGCTAAGCCGACGTTCGGGGCTCCCGGAATATCAACATTGTTACACTGAGGTCGGAGACGGAACCTTTCGCGTGAAATATAATCATGTTCGCCTAACCGGTTATAGACTTCCGGAGTTTGCAGAATGGCAACTCGGCTGCGCGGACAATAACACAAGGCAATTCAGCTTCGGCGACGATTTGCGACTACTATCGAATTACGCATGGTACTTCAGCAACTCGCGCAGCGATGGGCAGCACCGTGCGAGACCGGTCGGACAACTGAAGCCAAATACGGTGGGTTTATTCGACACGTACGGGAACGTCTGGGTATGGGCCACTCGATCTGGACACGAACAATGGTCCCTGGTCTGTGGAGGGTCGTGCGACAATGATCCCGTAGATTTGCAGTTGTTTGCTCGCGAGAACTTCAAGACGCCCGAAGCTCGTGAGGTGCGAGTCGGGTTCAGGATCGCGCAAACGGTGCTCAAAAAAACAGCGCCATAGTTCGAGAGGATTGCAAGCCTCCTACCTGACCGCGCGAAATTTATTTCCTGCCTCGAACTGTTTTATCGGTGTTAAGCACCCATGCGTAAGTCTTGGGGCATAAGTTGGCGAGCGGTGGGTGTCAGCCCACCGAGTTGCACGCATTTGACTCGGAGGGCTTACGTCGCTCCGCTCGCCGGGTTCGCGGCGACCGGGGACGTCACTCCCCTGATTGTGAATCCTACGATTATGCCATTTAACTTATGCACGGGTGCTTAGGATCGCTCGATAAATAGATGGCGTTTTTAGGATGGTAGGACAGGCTTCCAGCCTGTCTGTTTGCGGAAGACAGGCTGGAAGCCTGTCCTATTTATTTCTCGACCCTTTCCTTCATCGAACATGGGGCAGTCGAACTAAGGATCGCTCGAAAAATAACTGTCCGATATGGAGTGAGCGGCAAGGCGCTAGCCCAATGGCACTTACTTTGCGATCAAAGTAGCCATCACTCTCCGAGTGATGAATGCCAAGGGCCGCGTTTTTCGGCCCTCGTCACTCGGAGAGTGACGTCTACTTTGTCAAAGTAAGTGCCATTGGGCGCTAGCCGCCGGTATGCTGCAGCCTCTATCACCGGCGGCTAGCGCCTTGCCGCTCACTTATTGATCGAGCGATCCTAGTGCTTCGCAACCCAGATCGATGTCTCAGGGACAACGACTCGTTCTGGAAAGCGTTCATCGACCAGGCTCTGAATTCCCGGAAAGCCGTCGCTGTAGTCATGGCCGCACAAGATCGCGTTCGGTTTGGCCGTGGGCAACCATGCGCCGAAATCGCGCGCGAGACCCTGCTCCGAATGATCGGCGTCAAAGAACACGACATCCACCGATTCGTCGGGAAACGAACTGCTGGACTCAGCAGAGTCATCGCAAATGACTTCAAGTCGCAGATCGGGACGCAATTTGCGGACGGTCGATAGAACGATTTCAAAGTGGTCTCGGACCCAGTCACGAGTGGGCACAATCGGCAAAGCAGTGTGGGCCGACGTAAACGAATCCACCGCTGTCAGAGTTGAACCGCTGCGCAATCCCATTGCCACTGTGAAGAACGAACGTCCCTTCCATGTTCCCAGTTCGACCCAACTGCTCCCCGGTGGCAGCGACCGTGCCGTTTCAAAAAGCCATCGGAGTTCCGGCCGTGTCATCCAGCCATGAATCGTTTCAGCAATTGTTATTGTCGTCGCGCAGTCCACGTCGCATTCTCCCGTCAGCGTTCCTGGAGTTTTGCTTCCTGCCAGGATTCGTCGAGCTTTATTATTCTTCTAAGGACTCAAACAGGTGATCGATCACATAGCCGGGTGCGAAATTCTCTCGAATCCCGATCTCAATCTCGCCTGGATCGATTGTTGATGGATGAGTGTTTCGTTCGATGAAACGACTACTATCGACGATGTCCGCTGGAAAGGGTGCGAACCCCGCAAGTATCGCGCGATAAGTCCACTGAATATGTTCGTACCCGTAGCGATGTGGCAGGATTTTGAATCCACCAATTCTGCTGAGTACTTCCGGCGTGAATGTCATCAGTAAGCCGAGGAGGCCCGATGTAGCGCTGACCAAACTACCGTTGCAGGCGATAGTTTGGCTGCTGGCACCCGGCAAATACCAACTGAAATGCTGAATTGCCGAGCGTTGCATCGCTTCCGCGTAGGCCTCATCCCATCCGTCTCGAAACAGGATATCGTCCTCCGCCAGGAAACCGATTTCCACATTACGCTCGGCGATGGCACGCAGACACGTGTTTTTCGCTCGGCTGATGCCGCCGTTCACTGGGCGTCGAATCACTTCATAACGACCATCGCGTTCGAGACAATCCAGATAGCTGAGATGCTCCTCACAGGTTGAGCCGTCATCCACAATCAGCACAGTGCCGCCATAGCTGGCTTTTTCGAGTGATGCAATTGCATCCGGCAGTCTTCGGCCGACGCCGGACGGACGGGTGCGATCAACGTATGTCAGGATGGCCAGGGCGGTTCGCATAATTAAAGATAATCCAGACTCTGGCAACTATCGACGATTGAAAAATTATCTGTCAGTTTCACACCATATCGGCGCGCCAACAAATGAAATTCCCGCTCTCCATCGCCGCTCATGTCACGAAAATAGCAAGGGGCGCAGTCATTGCCACGGAAGTAACTTAGACGATGCCACGGAAGAAAGTGTGGGTAGGGCATGTGAGGATCGATCATGCGGGAAATTGCCAGGAAGGCGTGCGATTCATTCCAGTAAGGAATCGAACGTGGTCTGAAGTGGTGCATGACCTCGGATGTCTCCCAGCGGCTTACGATCATCATGACGCATTCCGTGCGAACCTGCTCGATGCCAAAATTCGCGAGCATCTGCGTCTGAGTGGCAAAGCCGGAAATGATCAGCCGCTCCGAATCGTCCTGGACCCAATTTGGAATGTCAATCAGCATCCGATGGGATAATTTTGTCACGGTCCTCAGGCCAAGCTCGGAAGCCCACCGAATGGCCTTGTGAAAGACGATCATGTCTCCGGACGTATGACCCATCCGACGATCATTCGTCGAGAATTCTGCACCATACCGGTCGCATGTCTTCCGGTAATGCTCTTGACTGGCGGGAGGCGAGGCGTCGTCACAAACCAGAATGCGGACATCGCTGCCGCAGTTTGCTCTGATGACAGCCAGATTGAGTTCTACTGCTTCTGTGCCATATCGCTTCTGAGGCGTGTGCAGGCTGTCGTATGTTCCGATCGCCACACCGTAACCAGACCCGAGAGGGGTTGATTGAATGGGGGCAGACGCTTTCAAAACAGGCGGCAGTAGAGAATCTGGCCGCACTGGATCAACACCGTGATCGACATAAGGACATACAGATCGACACAGGTCCGCTGTGACTCCCTTCGGAACGACCAAACGCGGAGACGAGCAAGGCCAGCGTCCCGGCGCAAACTCGCTGCCTCGGTGCCGGCAAATGGGCATCAGAGCATCCGTCACGGCGCGCTCACGATGAGTGTCGCATGGGTGTGGCCGCATAATTCGACGCGGTTGCTTCCAAAGAAATCCCAGGCACCGTTGGCTCGCCAGATCAGGGTTTGAACTCCAACCGACCCTGAAGGCGGAGTCGCCGTCAACGTCGCAGCAACAGCTTCACCGGTCTGGACCAATACAAGTTCCCACTGCCAGCAACTGACATCGTCCGATACCCAGCTCTGCTTAGAACGTTCGTGCCGTGCGGATTCCTGAAAAACCAGATGAGAGGGAACGTCTTCGAGCGACGACGCGACATCTGCGTCTGCGATTTGACTGCCATCAACTCGAGTGACTTGGTAAATTCGCGGCGATAAGCAAAACTGCATCGCAGGCGAGATGTCAATGCCTTCTCCGATCATGAAGGGGTTGGGGCCACCCAGCCCGCTCGTTAATGCCTGATCGCTGTGAAGATAAAACCCGCTGGTGAAGGAGAGTTCGCTGGCCAATCGCCCACTTGTGAGACGCATTTTCGACTTATCCCGGTCCATCAAAAACTCCGTGTCGTCGTTTCTAAAATGTCTGTCTCGTGAGTGCTGTTTGGATCGATTTGATACGAATCAACTCGTGCATGTGAGCGAGAGCTATTGCGCATCATAAACATTCAGCCACCCATTCAAAACGAATGGCAACGAATGGCAACAAATCGCAGCGGATTTTTTCACATGATCGATGTCTACGCAATCTGCTGGAACGAGGAACGCATGATGCCATTCTTTCTTCGGCACTATGCTGACTTTGCACGGAAAATCGTTGTTTTTGACAATCATTCAACCGATTCGACCCGCGAATTGGCCGCTGAGTACCCGCAGACTGAAGTGCGTTCATTTGGGTCGGCTCGCGATTGTTGCGGCGAAATGGAACGAATGGCGATTCGCCAAATTGCATGGCAAGAGAGCCGCGGACATGCCGACTGGGTTGCCGTGGTTGACTGCGACGAGTTTCTGTGGCATCCATCGCTGCTCGCGTACCTGACCAGTTGTCGGAGCCGGCAGGTAACGATTCCTCGTCCAACTGGCTACGAGATGGTGGGACCTGCCTTTCCTGAGGGTTCAGGAAGAATTCACGAACAAGTACAAACCGGAATCCGCGCGCCCTACATGGACAAGTGGATCGTCTTCGCTCCAGATTCCATCGAGGCCATGAATTTTCATGTGGGATGCCACCGTGCTGAACCGGTCGGCGATATCGTGTTTGACGACAATCCTGAGTTGAAACTACTCCACTACAAACATCTTGGCCTAGAGTACGTTCTCTCGCGTTATCGTCAACTGGAACATCGCCGCACGTCACTCGATCGCCAATTGGGCTTGTGTCATCACTATGCCTGGACTGATGAAATACTGGCCGCATGGCTCGCTGAGGCCCAATCCAAAGCGATCAATGTTCTGCAGCAGTAAGACATCACTTCAGCGCTGACGGTTCCAAGCTCAGAAGACTCGGATGTTTACGAGAGACAGCTCAATCAGGCGGTCCTGCGGTCACTCGGCCCCGCTCCGGACGTGCGCGAGTTCTGATGGAGCGGGTGATACCGAAATGCTGCGCTTCCTCACGACATGTCGCCTGAGTTCGCTCGCGTCGCAGCTCCGCTTCCAACAGGGAGCGTACCTGTTCCTGAGATACCACGGGGTGGACCGGTTTGTCGTGATCGAGAGCGCAGCTCCATTCCTGCTGAACGTAGGAGGACTCGATCGCTTTCGGCCCGACAATCAGGATCAACCGGTCCCGTGCGGCGATCGCCCTACCGATTTCATCCGTAAATGCTAGTCCTCGATTTGGCATCGAAACACGATCAAACCACACATCGAAACCAGCGGCTGTCAGGTCGTCATAGAGTTGCCGCACGAAAGGCTCGTCATCTCCACGGGCGTAGGAAAGGAAAACTGTGGTCATGGTTACCTCACTCCGAATCAGCGGTCGGTCGATTTTCGGATTGTATCTGCCAGATCACTCGCGAGCAGCGGCAACTCGATAGAATCCACGCCATGTGCTTTACGAGCGATGAGCCTTACCGCATCAGTGGGGAAATCACGAATGTCGAGCGGCTTTGAGTTTTGATAGCCTTTCGCAAGGCTGGAGTGAGATGCAATTGAGGATTCTGTAACGAATCCCACTCCTAGGCCAGAGGCAGCAAAGTCCAGGATCGCCTGCCAGCGGCCGGTTTCGAGGATGACGTCTACGAATTGCCCCGTGGCTTTGTGAATCCATTCGTCGAATTGCTTGCGGCGTGAGGCATCAGGTTCGGGCAGAATGAACGGCAGGCCGAGAAGTTCTTTCGCGGTGACGGGGCGGTCTGTGGGGAGCGCGTTCCATTGCATCGCCCAAGGTGCTTTGGCTGGCGGGTTTGCGACAAGCACAAAGCGGTCGTTGAACAGCGTTTCGATGTAAAGCTCCATCCCAGCGATACGATGGATAGTGGCGGGGCTGTCGGTGACGATGGCCATGTCGAACTGGCCGCCTGCGACACCTTCAATACGGGATTTGCCGCGTGGCGTTGACAGTCGGACGCGGCAATCAGGGCGCTCCTGGAGGAAGCGTTCGACAGCAATCTTGACGAAGCCCGTTGCTGCCTGCTGTCCGCAGGCAAGGGAGACAGTTTGCATTGCTGGTTGCTGTCCGGAAACAAACTGCTGCATCTGTTCGTATCGTCGCACCAAATCGGCCACGACGCCACGTACTCGTTGTCCTTCGGCGGTCAACTTCCAGCGTTTGCCTTTCAACAACAACCACGGCTGCCGGTCCGAAGCCGCACTCGCGATAATCACGCGCGTCAACTCGCAAGGCGAGACTGAGTACTTGACGCAATGGAACGAAAAGTGGCAGGCATATTCGCTGATTGGTGGACATCGTGAGGAGGATGAATCATTTTGGGAATACTGCATCCGCGAGGTCGAAGAAGAACTAGGGCTGAAGTGGGAGGTCGGCTTCATGGTGTCAGGTGAGCCAGTCGCACCAACATTTGAATTCACGATGTATTCAAAGGCCGCGCGACAAGGCACGCGCTACCAAATGCAGTTGTTTCGAGTGGAAGTGGATTCAACGAACGATCGTGACTCGATAAATGCTAACCCAATAAACTGCTGGCTTTCTGCGTCGGATATTCAGGCCGGTCTAGCCGGGGATGGCAGGCAAGTGTCAGAGCAGGTCCGTCGTGTGCTCGTCGAATCAGGGATTCTTAAGCGACATTCCGAAGGTACTTCCATGAACAGACTAACTGATGCGCAACCACTCGTTACCTGGATAGCTGATGCAAGACGCGATTTGAAAGAAGGCTTACGTGAGCAACTCGATCGCGAATTGCTCCAGGCCTTCGCAGATCATCAAGTGCTTCGCATCATCGTGAAGCAGCGATTTCGAGGCTTCTCGGACTTACCTGCCAGGAAGCTGATTATCGCCGTTGAGGTTCAGGGTGAGCTGGGTTCGCACGCAAGTGTGGTCAAAATTGGCGACGTCGACGAAGTACGAGGAGACCATGATGGCTGGCAATCCTGTGCCGGTGTACGAGGTGTTTCCAGTCGCATGTTCATCGCCCCAATACTACGATTGGTGAGCAACAACAGAGCGGCCATCATTTATCCCGACGTGTACCAATTCTATTTCGACAATGGTCGGGAGGATGAACCGCAGGAATTGGAAGCGATCGTCGAGCAAAGTATTCTCACGAATTCACCGACAACATCGTCGGTTGAACGAGTTCTCACGCAGGTGTTTACTGAAGCCCACCGTTGCTTTTATCGCGATGCTCAGGAAGACACTTCTGGCGATCAGATTTTTAAAGGGGTCACGAAGTCGCTGCGATTCGGTGAGCGGGATCCGGTGTTGGATCGCTGGCGTCAGCCTGAGTTTCTTCAACTGCGACGCGGAGCAGTCTGGCTGACCAGTGGACGGCGGAAGCCCGAGTCGTTGAGTCGGCCCGAATATATCGACCCAGTCGATTTCATCGATTGGTCGATTTTCCAACGTCGATTTCCTCAGATGCTGATTGGCCCAGCTCACGGAGATCTCCACGGTCGCAATGTGATCGTCGGTGTCGTGCGCGGTGAAGCAGAGTGGCCAGCGGTCTTCGACTTCGACAAGATGGCAAATCACAATCTCGTCGCCTGGGATTTTGCGAAGCTGGAAATGGAGTTGAAGTGTCGGCTGTTTCAGCAACTCATCGATACACCCGAGGAACAGGAATCGCTCAGGAAGTTGCTGGATATTCCCAGCAAACGGCCTCTGCCTGCGGACATCAAACTCACGCCCGATGAACTGCGTGTGCAACAGCGGATCGATCGTATGGAAATCATGTTCGCTGTTGAAAAATTGCTGCAAAGTTGGACTCGACGAATCTCCAGTTCCGGTCAAGCGGCAAGGGCTGGTGTGCCATTCGTGCCTGACATTTCAAATGACAAACCGTTGGGGCGAGCCTTGCGGATCATTTTTCGGATTCGGCGTGAAGCCGCAATCTATCTGGGATTCGAGCGACAAGGACGCGAAAGCCTCTGGACCGACGAATATTATTACGCGCTCGCGACTTATGGGGTCGTAGCGGCTGTATTGCCTTGAAAGAACATGTGATTTGAGTGACGCAGACTTCCTCTTGGCCGATTTGAGGATCTTGGCTTAACATACGCGGATTAAAGCAACCAGGAGACCGCTCGCGCGCCAAGGACGTGTTGCGAATGAGCGGACTCATGATTTGAGGCGATTGACGAATGGAATTCAATATCCGCCCCGCCGCAAAATGCTGCGCCAAGACAGGGAAACCGTTTCAATCTGGCGATATTTGCTGGTCAATTCTGGTCGAAAAAGACGGGCAAATGGTCCGTCAGGATATCAGCAGTGACGTCTGGGAAGGCCCACCGCAGGATGCGATCGGTCACTGGCGAACGCAAATCACCGAGTCCGCCGAGTCTGGGCGACCGAAACTGGATGCCGACTCGCTCTTCGACTACTTCCTGCAGTTGTCGGATTCTCCCAATATTGTGCAGCAGCAGTATCGTTACGTGCTGGCGCTCTTGTTGCTCAGAAAACGGCGACTGATTCTGGAGGAAGTCGTGGAAATTGACGAACGACCAACCATGCGATTGGTCGGCAGTGGTGGCGAAGGGCCGTTTGACGTGGCTGAAGAAGAACTCAACGAAGAACAGATCGATCGTCTGCAACAACAACTGTTTGATACCGGACGTGCCAACGCGGCCTAGTCCGATACCGAGTGAACTGGCGTCGTGATTCGTCATCGTTCAATTCAAGTCTGGTTCACATGATTTCAACACGCACCATCCTGATGCTGATCCTGCCGGCGGCATTTGTCGGTTGTGTGACGGGGCAAAAATCCGCAGTCGTGCATCATTTTGATCCGGTGCTGACGAACACCGTGACCTGTGAAGAACTGGTGAGCCATCTCAATGCTCAGAGCAAAGATCTGCGTAGTTGGCGGTGCATGGAAACGTACGTTTACGTGAGTGTGCCGAAACTTCCGGAGTTGCGTCTGAAGGGAACGTTGTCGTGCAGCGCTCCCAGCAGTTTTCGGCTCATGGCGGACAACTTCGTCGCTCAGGCGGATTATGGGTCGAATAATGAACTGTGCTGGGCGTACTCGAAACCTGGCGAACCGGTCGTGATGACCTGGCGACACGAAGATTCACACCTGCTGGAATACGTGTCGGAGGGATTTCCACGACTGGATCCGGAATGGCTGATGGCAGTGCTTGGCGTTCAGCCGCTGGATGCAAACGACTTCAAGTTGCAGCGACCACCTGCCGGATCGCGTGATCTGTGGCTGGTATCGGTCGAAGATACCGCCAGCGGACAGTCGCTTCGACGGGTCATCAAAGTGGATACGGTCACGGGATTCACGCGGGAACATCTCCTGGTTGATCACAATGGAGATACTCTGCTGCGTGCGCATCTGAAAAACTATCAATCGTGCGATGGCAACCTGATCCCGCACCGCATGGAAATCAGTTTCCCTTCCCAAAAAACAGATTTGACTCTGGTCTTAAAAGACGTCGAAGCCAACTGCTCTTTCTCGGATTCACTCTGGGTTCCGCCCGGAGAAGGCCGTATCCGGCAGGTGGATATGGGTAACTGGGTGCGACAAAAATACGGTGACGTGCTGCCGAGGCCAAAGTCCCACAGCGACAAGGTCGCCAAAAGACCGGAAGACAGTCTGTTCGATGGGACACCGCTGCGTCGAGACGAACCGGACGCTGGTTTATTTGAAGACGACGACCGTTCCGAAGAACCATTCTTCGATGATCCGGCTGTCAAGGAACCTGAGTTTGATGATCGCAAAATACCCCGTGGTCGTTTCTTCGGTGAGGAAGAACTGGAGCAAACTGACGCGATGTTTGACCCACTCGCCTTCGACGAGACTGACGAAAGAAAGCCAAACAACCGTACGCCAATCCACCCGGCTGGATTTCTGGAAGCGCCCGACTTTGACGTCGTCGCACCTCCGAATCCGCCACGCAGCCGGTTCCGTCTGAATCCGTTCCGCTGAGTTTCCGACGACGGAACATTCAGTTTTTCGCTTTCATCCCGCGCCTCTCAACTGGCGCGCAGCCAACCGATGCCGGAAATTGTGCGACTCGAGTTTAAGAACTTGTCCTCAGATAAGTTCGCGAATTGGGCGAGGCGTGATTCTGTTCTACCAGTGGTGAAAATCCCGTCGGCGGAGCGACGAGCGTGCAGTACACCCGTTGCTCCGCCGACGGGAAAGCCCAGCGTCGCGAACTTGCCAGCATTCGGGAACGAGAAGTTGATTTTGGACAGGTTCCAAGCAAGATGGAGTCACGAAACGTGCCGCCCGGAACTCTGGATTCCGTCGAGTGCCGTTCGGGCCGAACACTTCTGGAGAAAACCCGATTGACGGTTTTGATCCGTTTGTTAATCTTATGTGACATCAGCCCGATGGCGCAGTTTCTTGTTGAGTAGTCATATCGATTGGCTTCACTTCTCAGATTGCCAAATTGGGCCAAACCCACGGACGGGTTTCGTGTGAAACTGAGCACAGATCGTGCGGCAAGACAGCCGCCGACGTCACATCCAGGGATTACGAAGTGGCATCAATTGAATGGAAAACGTTGTCGCAGGTTTCGATGCTGTCGCCGGGTTCGGCCAGCGGAACATTGATGCAGCTGAGCGGAAAGCTGCTCTCAGATGCGCTCAAAGTGCAGAGTTTCGAGGCGTTTATTCGTCCCGCGCTGGCAGAAATCGCCTCAGAACTTTCGGTGCAATGGATCGGCCTGGTGCAGCGAATCCCTGGCCCTGGCTGGGAAGCAATCGCGGAACACGGGCAACAGGCGTCGTCGGTGCGTCCTGTTTCGCTGTGGGACGAAGCTCTTGATCGTGATGCCGCTGGCGTCAGCAGTACTGAACAGGGCAAGGTCGTGGCCGCGTTTCCACTGACTGCCAACGCACCGTTCGCCAATCTCATGGTGACGGCGGGTCGTCACGCGGATGCTGACCTGGCAGAATCCGGCCTGATGATGGCGCGCTCGCTGTCGATGGCGTTGACGCTGGTTGATCACGAATTGAATTCCCGCAAGCAGGTGGAACGGCTGCGTTCGACACTCGATATCGCATCAAAACTTTCCATGGCCGAAGACGCCGCGCCGTTGCTGGAACTGATCGCGCACGAAGCGACGCGGCTGCTGAACTGTGATCGCAGCAGTATCTTTCTTTGGGATCGAACGAGGAACGAAGTTGAGGCCCGCCCGGCGCTGGGTGTGAAGAACGCATCGTTGCGACTTCCAGCGGGCGAGGGCATCGTCGGCGAGACTCTCCGCACCGGGAAGGCGATCCGCGTCGATGATGCCTATGATGATCCGCGTTTCAATCAGGAGGTTGATCGCAAGAGTGGTTACCGCACGCGAAATCTTATCTGCGTTCCGCTGCGTGACGCTCAGGAGAAGATCGTCGGCGCGTTCGAAGGGATCAACCAAAACGAAAATCGTCCGTTTACACAGGACGACATCGAATGTCTTTCACAGCTCGGCACCCAGGCCGCTGTCGCGTTGCGCAATCTTCAGGAGCGTAACCTCCTGCATCGCAGTCACAGTCAGCTGGCCGAACAGGTGACTTCCAGCGTTTCGATCGTTGGCGAGAGCATGGCGATCACGGCGTTGCGCGATACCGTGCGCCGCCTGGCATCGACGGATTTGCCGGTGCTAGTGCTGGGAGAAAGCGGTACGGGCAAGGAAGTTGTCGCTCAGTCACTGCACTATGAAGGCAGTCGGGCGAACTGCCCGTTTGTGGCGGTCAACTGCGCGGCGCTGACGGAATCATTGTTGGAAAGTGAACTTTTCGGCCACGAACGCGGCGCGTTCACGGATGCTCGCGAACTGCGGCAGGGCAAGTTTGAACTGGCTGACGGTGGCACGCTGTTTCTGGATGAAATCGGTGACATGAGCGTCGGCGGTCAGGCCAAGTTGCTGCGCGTGCTCGAACAGAAAGTCATCACGCGCGTCGGCGGCTCGCAGACAATTCCCATCAACGTGCGGATCGTGGCCGCGACAAACTCCAATTTGAGTGAAGCGGTGCGGGCGAAGAAATTTCGAGAAGACCTGTATTACCGTCTGGGAGTCGTCACGCTTGATCTGCCGGCCCTGCGCGAGCGGCCCGAGGACATTCTGCCGCTGGCGGAGTTTTTCCTTCGCCGATTTGCCGTGCAGGCCAAGCGCCCGCTGCTGCAATTGTCAGCGGAAGCGCGACGTCGGCTGCAGTCGCATGGATGGCCCGGAAATGTGCGAGAACTGCGCAACCTGATGGAACGCATCGCCTTTCTCTGTCCCACTGACCGCGTTGAACCCGATGACCTGGCGTTCATGCTCAGTCCCGAAGCTGACAACTCGAAACTGCCGGCGCTGGATCTCGGTCTGGATGCCGCGACTCGCGAATTTCAGCGGGATTTTATTCGCCGAAGTGTACACCATGTCGGTGACAATATGACCGATGCCGCTAAACTACTCGGCCTTCATCGCTCCAATCTGTACCGTAAGATGAAACAGCTCGAAATGAAAGAAGTCGGCGGCATGGAGTGATTCGTCCTGGTTCCACTTTCTTTTCGTGAGCGGCAAGGCGCTAGCCCAATGGCACTTACTTTGCGATTAAAGTAGCCGTCACTCTCCGAGTGACGAATGCTAAGGGCCACGTTTTGTGGCCTGCCTCACTCGGAGAGTGAGGTCTACTATGGGAAAGTAAGTGCCATTGGGCGCTAGCCGCCGGTCCTGCAGTCCGATACCTTTACGACACCGGCGGCTAGCGCCTTGCCGCTCAAATTTTTTGCAAGGCAACGATTGTCCTGTGCCTCGTTGGTTGCGGATCAATACACTTTCGCTTGAGGAATACACATGCAGACCATAGAAACCGAGATTCTGTTCCGCCCCGATTCCGCCGCGCTGCGATTCCTTCCTGAAGGGCCATACTCACTGACGGGAGGCCGCATGAGTTGGGTCGGAATTCAGCATGGTGCGGATTCCACAGCGGGCTCGATTAACATTTTGAATCTGTCCGATGGATCAAACGCATCGTTTGATTTGCCCGGACGTCCTGGATTTGCCTTTCCAACAGATCAGGACGGCGTGTTCGTCACAGGACTTGAACGCAGCGTCGGACTGTTTGATACTCGTTCCGGAACATGGAGTCCGTTCATCACGGGCATTGAATCGGATGTCACCAACACAATCATCAACGATGCCGTCGTCTTTGACGGCAACCTGATTTTTGGTTGCAAGGAACTGGAATTCAAGACGAAAAAGGCCGGGCTGTATCTGTGGCGACGACGCGATCAGGCGGTGATCCGACTGCGCAGTGACCAGATCTGTTCCAATGGCAAGGCCGTCATTCGTAATGCAGACGGATCGCTGACAATGATCGATATCGATTCGCCGGGTAAGAACATTATCCGCTGCCGTCTGGACATCGACGCTGGCACAGTGAGTGACATTCAGATCGTCGTCGATCTCACGAAGGAAGAAATCTTCCCCGACGGCATGATCCTGACGCCCGATCATCAAAGTCTGATCGTGTCCATGTACGACCCCGGTGATCCGCAGTCGGGGGCAACTCGACAATACAACATCGCCACCGGTCAACTTGAAACGATCTGGACATGTCCCGGATCGCCACGAGTGACATGCCCGCAACTTGTCGAGCACAATGGCAAAGTCCGCCTTGTGATGACAACCGCAGTGGAACACATGCCGCCGGAACAACAGGCTCAGCATCCGAATGCCGGCTGCCTGTTCATCGGCGACACAACGTTTCCAAGCATCGGGGATCAGCCCGTGTTTCCGGTGCCCGTCAAGTCTTAGTTTGTTAAGCGCCAGCGGAAAATAAACAACGGTCCGCTGGCAGGCTAGGAATTATCTTGGCAGGTTGGCGGACAATGTGCGTTAGATTTCCTGAATCCATTGGTGGATGCAGGGAAGAGAAGCGATGGGACATCGGTGGTTGCAGCATCGATTCGGCGTTCTCTTTGAGCCAGTAGATTCCATTGCCCTTCAAACGCATGTTGATCATCTGTATGTCCTTTAAAGTCAAGCGGTACGCAACGGTAGCGCGGTAAAACCTGCAGATATTTTTCGAGGGGTGTATTTTCCCCGCGATCGTACTGCTTCGGCTTCCCTGTTTACGGGTGGCGAGGCTGAGTGGTTCAGAGAGCGGTTGCTTGATTTCTAAGGTGAAGTCAGTCGCCGTCCG
>Ga0138256_10002623_pt1 | contig 19222 bp, 20 predicted proteins | sample KNB2016incub_MG_FD_105486 | JGI IMG/M metagenome (GOLD analysis project Ga0138256, IMG submission 105486) | Active sludge microbial communities from wastewater in Klosterneuburg, Austria - KNB2014incub_MG | ecosystem: Engineered > WWTP > Activated sludge > Unclassified | place: Austria... | reverse complement strand
CCTCGACAAGAAGCTCATGCGATACATCCGCCAATACAACAAGAACCCCAAACCGCTCAAATGGAAGTTCGCCGATCCGACTCGTCGCATCACAGCCGATTCTTCCGTTTCAGTGGACTAGCATCGAATTCATTGAACTGCCGCGCCGTTGGCGCGGCGCTGTTGCGGGCCGCACGACGAGGCGGAGTGGAAGGTTGATTGTGAAGAGCTACCCGATGTCGGCTGCGGATGCGGCCTGGTTCCACAACGACGGACCAGCCAATCTGGCCATCGTGATGGGCGTCGTCCTGACGAAGAAGCCGCTCGACTTCGAGCGCGTGCGCAAGATCTACAGCGAGCGCATCGTCACCTTCGACCGCTTCCGCCAGCGCGTGGTCGAGACCGGCTTTCCAATGGCCACGCCGCACTGGCAGGACATGTCCAACTTCAATGTCGACCAGCACCTGCATCACATCGCGCTGGCGGCGCCGCATGACGAGGCCGCTCTGATCAAGTTGGTCAACGACCTCGCCAGCATGCCGCTGGACCATGCGCTGCCGCTGTGGCAGGCCTATGTGGTTGACGATGTCGAAGGCGGCAGCGCGCTGATCATGCGCGCTCATCACTGCATGGCCGACGGCACGGCCATGATGACCGTGACCCAGCGCTTGTACGACCCCGCCCCCGGGGCCAAGCCGCTGCCGCCACCGCGCGCCCGGGGCGCCAGCATCGGCAAACGGGCAGTCAAGGGCTTGTTCGCGCCCGCGATCGATCTGGTCACCGAGGCGGCGCGCGACGCCGCCGCGCTGGCCGGCGGGGCAGGCATGCTGCTGGGCGAATTGATGAGGCCCGACGACCCGCTGTCGCCGCTGAAGGGCGAGTTCGCGCTGGGCAAGCGCGTGGCGTGGTCGCAGCCGGTCGCCCTGCGCGACATCAAGGCCATCGGCAAGCGCTACGAAGCCAAGGTCAACGACGTGCTCGTCGCTGCAATGACCGGCGCGCTGCGCACCTACTTGAAAGGGCGCGGCGTCGACGTGGCCCACACGACGGTGCGGGCAATGGTTCCGGTCGACCTGCGCCCGCCCGAACGCATCGGCCAGTTGGGCAACGAGTTCGGTCTGGTGCTGCTTGACCTGGCCGTGACCGAAGTGCGCGCCGATCACCGCTTGGCTCTGACCAAGGCGCGCATGGATGCGCTCAAGCGTTCGCCGGAGCCGCTGGCCACGAAGGCCTTGCTCAATCTGCTCGGCCGCGGGCCAAAGTTGTTGGAAGACATCTCCAACGACCTGTTCGGCCGCAAGGCCAGCGTGGTCATGACCAACGTCGTCGGCCCGGCCGACGCGCTCTACCTTGCCGGCGTGCCGATCGACCGCATCCTGCCCTGGGCGCCGCATCCTGGCAAACAACTGGGCATGGCGGTCAGCATCCTCAGCTACCGCGGCACGGCCTCGCTGACGGTGATCGGCGATGCCCTTCTGGTGCCCGACCCCGAAACCATCACGGCTGAGTTCAACCGCGAGTTCAAGAAGCTGCTGAAGGGCGTGAAGGCCGTTGCCGCCACGACGACAGGCAAGAAAGCGCCGGCAAAGAAAGCGCCGGCAAAGAAGGCTGCGGCAAAGAAGACGCAGGCAACCAGAAGACCGGCTGCCAGATAGTGCGCGAGTGCGCGCGGGCCATCGCCCAGCACGCTTCGTGGCTGCCGGTGGGCCCAGAGCCAGATCACCAGCAACCTGGGGTTCCTGCTCGTCACGCCGCTGTCGCACTGGGCCCGGTACGCGGCCTACGCGGGCGCGTCGATGGTGCGCGGGCTGGCGGTGGGCAGCGGGGTCTTCCTGGTCACGGTGTGGTTCTTGTCGGGCGGGTTCCATTCGGTGCAGTCGCTGCCCGTGCTGCGGCAGGCCGCCAGCCACCTGAATCCGCTCTTCTACATGATCGACGGCTTTCGCCGCGGCTTCTTCGGCCACAGCGACGTCTCGCCCTGATTGAGCTTGAGCGTGGTGGGCACGGCCTTCATCGCCGTGGCCGGGCTGTGCCTGGAGCTGCTGCGGCGAGGCTACAAGCTGCGCACATGAAACGGGTGACCAGTGGCGGCTGAAGTCACCAGGCGCTCATTCGAACCGCAGGCGCTAGCTCACGCTCCCGGCCGGTTTCTGTCGCTGGCCGGAGACAACTACCCGCCGGCTCAGCAGATGAGTGGTGGGTCAACCTGTCCTGCATCCGTGCCTCCACATGCCAGTCAGCTGACGTCCAACTGCGTCCCCATCCGCCGCAGCAGCAGTGCATGCGCCCAGTCCATGAACGCCTGCACCCGCGCCGCGCGCTTGCGGGTGGTGGGCGTCACCAATTGCAGGGGCAGCGAAGGGCAACTCCACCCGGGCAGCACGCGCACCAGCGCACCGCTGGCCAGATAGTGACTGGCCACGAATTCGGCGAGCACGATGATGCCCAGCCCGTCCAGGCCCGCGCTCAGGGCGGCCGCGCTGTCGGTGGTGAGAAATCGCGCAGGCACGTCGAACTCGGTCTTGCGGCCGTCCCTGATCAAGGTCACAGGTCGCAGCTTGCCCGTCGACGCCAGCACATAGCCGATCTGGTGATGGCGGGCCAGGTCTTCGGGAGTCTCCGGCAGCCCAACGTGCTCGATGTAGTTCGGCGCGGCGCAGAGCACGAAGCGCAGGTCACCGACCCGGCGCGCTGACAGCCTCGAATCCGGCAACTGCCCGCCGCGTAGGGCGCAGTCCACGCCCTCGTGCACCAGGTCGACGGCGCGGTCGCTGCACCCCAGTTCGATGGTGATCTTCGGGTAGCGCTCGAGGAAGTTGCGCATCTCCGGGGCGAACACCAAGCGGCCCATGGCCACCGGCACGTCCACGCGAAGGTGCCCTGCGGGTGCGCTGGTGCCCTTGCGCAGCATGGTCTCCACCTCGTCCACCTGCTGCAGGATGACGCACGCATGGCGGTGGTACACAAGGCCCTCCTGGGTGGGCGTGACCGAGCGCGTCGTGCGTGTGAGCAGCCGCGTGCCGAGCTTGTCCTCGAGCTGCTGGATCTGCTGGCTGACGGTGGCCTTGTGCAGGTTCAACTGCAGCGCGGCCTTGGTGTAGCTGCCGCTCTCCAGCACTTGCACGAAAGTGCGCATGGCATCGAAACGGTCCATGGGCCTGCTCCGGTGGGGAACCGGGATTGTCGGCGAACGCCCGACAGTGTGTCGCCGCCTGCGGGCTATACGCGGCAGCGCTCGATTCATACAGTGTGCCTACCCACCCCGCACCACAAACTCCAGATGCTGCACCGTCGCCCCCTCGACCCCGCCTTCCCCCACGAACAACAGTTGCAGGCCAAGGCCAGCCCGGTGGTTCTCGTCAACTTGCTCAGGGTTGCCGAGGCCGACATCCTGTCCCTCGCGGCGATCTGGGAGAAGGACGTGACGTGAGTGCACTCGCCACCGACACCTCGAGCGTGGCGGCCCAACCGCACTTGTTCACTCGGTTGGCGGTTGCAGACCTCTGCGTCGCCTGAATCCAACGCCCTTCAAGGAATCGTCATGCCCAAACGCGCCCACCTCATCGCGGGGATCCTGGCCCCGCTTTGCATCGTCACATTTTTTGTGTCCACGCTGCTGGTGGAACTGTTCGGCTCGCACGCCGCCGTGGCGCAGCTGAAGGCAATGATCGTCACGCCGGGGTTGTGGATCATGATTCCGGCCATCGCCGCCGCCGGCGGCAGCGGCATGTTCCTCGGCAAGTCCCGCAAGGGCCGACTGGTAGGCGCGAAGAAGATGCGCATGCCCTTCATCGCCGCCAACGGGCTGCTGGTGCTGGTGCCCTGCGCCATTGTGCTGAACCGCTGGGCCGCCGCGGGCACTTTCGACACCACCTTCTACGTCGTGCAGACCATCGAGCTGATCGCCGGCGCAACGAATTTCGTGCTCATGGGGCTGAACGTTCGTGACGGGCTGCGCATGGCGGGCCGGCTGCACGCTGTGCCCTTCATGCCCGCAAAAACAAGCTGACGCCTCGCTCATCGATGTCGGCATGAGCGACAGCGATTCGATCGATGCAGCGACCGCTGCGGGTCGGTTGCTTGAGGTCACCGGTTCAATGTCCATGGCGCCGCCCCACTGGCAGCCGACGTTCACAACCCGACCGTGTCGGCAGGCCTTGGGCCCTCTGAGACAATCCGGTGTCCGCAGGAGTGAGCCCATGACCCCCTTTCAAACCCCGCAAGCAGCCAGTGACGACAAGCCCGCCAAGAACGACAAGGCCGATCGGCCCTCAGGCCTGGCCGAACAGCTGGCCTTCAAGTCGCGTTTCGTGCTGGTGTTCGGCGAGATCGACGACAAGCTCGCGCGCGGCGTGTGCGAACGGCTAATCCTGCTGGCGCAGGATTCCGACGCGCCGATCAACCTGCTGATCTCGTCGCCCGGCGGCCATGTCGAATCGGGTGACGCCATCCACGACATGGTGCGCTTCGTTCGTGCACCGGTCACCACCATCGGCACCGGCTGGGTGGCCAGTGCGGCCACGCACATCTTCCTGGCCGCGCCCAAGGAGCGCCGCGTGTGCCTGCCCAACACACGCTTCATGATCCACCAGCCGGCCGGCGGCGTCGGCGGCCGCGCCACCGACATCGCGATCATGGCCAAGGAGATCATCAAGACACGCGAGCGCATCTCGCAGGTGATCGCCCGCGAGACTGGTCAGAGCGCCGACAAGGTGCGCGCCGACATGGAACGCGACTACTGGATGACGGCCGACGAGGCGATCGCCTACGGCATCGTCAGCCGCGTGATCAACAACCAGAAAGAACTGGCCTGAGAGGTTGAACGACATGGGCGAACCCACCCCTGAACTGGTTCGCGAGTACATCGCGCGCGGCCTGGACTGCACCCACCTCGACGTCGAAGGCGATGGCCGGCACTTTTTCGCCACCATCGTCTCGACCGAATTCGAAGGCCTGCCCCGTGTGCGACGCCATCAGCGTGTCTACGCCGCGCTGGGCGAGCGCATGCGCGAAGAAGTGCATGCGCTGTCGATGAAGACGCTGACGCCGGCCGAATACGCAAGCGGCGACGCGTGATCACGCTGGCCCTGAGCAAGGGGCGCATCTTCGACGACTCGCTGCCGCTGCTGGCGGCGGCCGGCATCCAGGTGCTGGAAGACCCCGAGAAGTCGCGCAAGTTGATCATCGGCACCAGCCGGCCCGACGTGCGCGTGGTGCTGGTGCGTGCGTCCGACGTGCCCACCTACGTGCAGCATGGCGGTGCCGACCTCGGCGTGGCCGGCCTGGACACGCTGCTCGAGCACGACAGTCACGGCCTGTACCGTCCGCTGGACCTGAAGATCGCGCGCTGCCGCATGAGCGTGGCCACGCGCACCGATTTCGACTACGCCGCCGCGGTGCGCCAGGGTTCGCGCATCCGCGTGGCCAGCAAGTACACGCAGATCGCACGTGAACATTTCGCCGCCAAGGGTGTTCACGTCGACTTGATCAAGCTGTACGGCAGCATGGAGCTGGCGCCGCTGACCGGCCTGGCCGACGCCATCGTCGACCTGGTGTCCACCGGCAGCACGCTGCGCGCCAATCAGCTGGTCGAGGTCGAGAAGATCATGGACATCAGCGCGCGCCTGGTCGTCAATCAGGCGGCGTTAAAGCTCAAGCGCGAACCGATCCGCGCGCTGATCGATGCCTTCGAGGCGGCGCTGGCCGCAGCCACGACATGACGCTCGCCTTGCGCGGCCTGTCCACCGCCAGCCCCGACTTCGAGACCGAATTCCAGCGCGTGCTGCACTGGTCGGCCGAGACCGACGCCACGATCGAGACGCGCGTGGCCGACATCATCGCCGACGTGCGCGCGCACGGTGACGCCGCGCTGCTGGACCTGACCGCGCGCCTGGACGGCGTGCACGCCGCCGACATGGCCGCACTCGAGATCGGGGCGGACGAACTGCGCGCCGCGCTCGATCTCATCACGCCGGCACAGCGCCAGGCACTGCAAGCGGCTGCCGCTCGGGTGCGCAGTTATCACCAGCGCCAGCTCGACGCCTGCTGCCGCAGCTGGCAGTACCGCGACGACGACGGCAGCCTGCTCGGCCAGAAGGTCACGCCGCTCGACCGGGTGGGCATCTACGTGCCCGGCGGCAAGGCAGCCTACCCGTCCAGCGTGCTGATGAACGCCATTCCGGCCCAGGTGGCCGGCGTCGGCGAAATCATCATGGTGGTGCCCACACCCGGCGGTGAGCGCAATGCGCTGGTGCTGGCCGCCGCCCACGTGGCCGGCGCCACGCGTGTGTTCACACTCGGTGGCGCACAGGCGGTGGCCGCGCTGGCCTATGGCACGGCCACGGTGCCGCGTGTCGACAAGATCACCGGCCCGGGCAATGCCTACGTGGCCAGCGCCAAGCGCCGCGTGTTCGGCCAGGTCGGCATCGACATGATCGCCGGCCCCAGCGAGATCCTGGTGCTGGCCGACGGCAGCACGCTGCCCGACTGGGTGGCGATGGACCTGTTCAGCCAGGCCGAACACGACGAGCTGGCACAGAGCATCCTGCTCAGCCCCGACGCGGCCTACATCGCTGCGGTGCGCCAGGCCATCGAACGCCTGCTGCCCAGCCTGCCGCGGCAAGCGGTGATCCGCGCGTCGCTCGAAGGCCGTGGCGCCCTGATCCACACCCGCAGCATGCAAGAGGCCTGCGACATCAGCAACCGCATCGCGCCCGAGCACCTCGAGATCAGTTCGGCCGATCCGCACCGCTGGGAGCCGCTGCTGCGCCACGCCGGCGCGATCTTCCTGGGTGCCTTCACCAGCGAAAGCCTGGGCGACTACTGCGCCGGGCCCAATCATGTGCTGCCGACCTCGGGCACGGCTCGCTTCTCGTCACCGCTCGGCGTCTACGATTTCATCAAGCGCAGCAGCCTGATCGAGGTCAGCGAAGCCGGCGCGCAGCGGTTGGGGCCGATCGCGGCCGAGCTGGCCTATGGCGAGGGGCTGCAGGCGCACGCGCGGGCGGCCGAGCTGCGCCTGGTCTGACCGACGGCGCACTACGCAAACGAGGTTTCCAGCTCGTCGACCAGCCGGCCCACGTAGGCCACCGCATCGTGGATCGGCTGCGGCGACGCCAGGTCGATGCCGGCCATCTGCATCAGCGCCAGCGGCTTCTTCGTGCCGCCGGCCTTCAGCACCCCCAGCCAGCGCTGCACGGCGGGCGCGCCCTCTCGCTGGATGCGCAGCGACATCGCCGTGGCCGCCACCAGACCCACCGCGTAGGTGTACGGGTACAGGCCCATGTAGTAGTGCGGCTGACGCATCCAGGTCATGCGGGCGCCGTCGTCGATGGTCACCGTGTCGCCCCAGAAACGCGCCAGGATGCGGCCCTTGGTCTGGTTCAGCACCGCCGCGGTGATGGCGCCGCCGCCCTCGGCCAGCGCGTACAGCTGGCGCTGAAGCTCGGCCTCGAGCAGGTGGGTGACGAAGTTGTGGTGGTAGGTGCCCAGCACCTGCAGGATGACCGAGCGCCGCAGCCGCGGCTCCTGGCTGCCGGCCAGGATGTGCTGCGCCAGCAGCATCTCGTTCATGATCGACGGCGCCTCGATGAAAGGCATGGCCGGGTACAGGTTGACGAAGTGCTGGTGCCGCATCGCCAGGTCGAAGTGGCCGCCGTGGCCCAGTTCGTGCGCCAGCGTGAAGACGTTGCGCATCGTGTCCGACCAGGTGATCAGGATGTACGGGTGCACGCCGTAGGGCGACGCGCAGAAAGCGCCCGACGATTTGCCGATGTTGTCGGCACGGTCGACCCAGCGCCGCGTCATCGCCCGGCGCGCGAAGTCCAGGTAGTCGGGGCCCATCACCGCCAGCGCCTGCAGGATCAGCGCGCAGCCGTCCTCGTAGCTCATGTGCGGGTTGAATTCAGGGTCCAGCGGCGCCTTCAGGTCACAGTGCAGCAGCTGGTCCAGCCCCAGCACACGCTGGCGCAGTCTGGCATAACGCTGCATATGAGGCGCCAACCCGGTCTGGATCAGGTCCAGCGTGTTCGTGTAGACCGCCTGCGGAATGTGGTGCGGCTGCAGCAGGTAGGCCTCGGCACCGGAGTGGCCGCGCAGCCGCGCCAGCGCGACGTTCTTGCCCACCTCGGTGGCGAAGGTGGCCGCGCAGGTCTGCTGGAAAGCCTTCAGCCCGGCGCTGAACGAGGCCCAGGCGGCGCGCCGCACGCCGGCGTCGGCGTGCATCTCGAAGCGCGACTCGAAGCCGTTGAAGGAATTGGCCTGCACCGCGCCGGTGTCGTCGGTGAACGACGCGAACTGCATGTCGCCGGCCTTGGCGCGGTTGTAGATCATCGCCGGCGCGTCCAGCACCTCGCCCAGCGCAGCCAGCGCACGTTCGGTCTCGGCGCCCAGGCGGTGCGGGCGCTGTTCGAGCAGGTCGTTCAGCCAGACCTCGAAGTCGGCCAGACCCGGCTCGGCGGCCATCCAGTCCGGCAAGCGGCCTTCGGGCAGGGCCAGGATTTCGGCATCGACGAAGCTGGTGCCGGCATCGACCCGCGCATGCAGCGCCGACACGCGGGCCACGGCCGCCTGGTGCTGCGCATCCGTGCCGTCCTGCGCCAGGCGCAAGTGCGCGAAGGTGCCCAGGCGCGCCATCCGCAGCTGCAGCGACTCCAGCGCGTTCAGGCCGTCGTGCAAGGTGGCGGCATCGTGGCCCAGTCGGCCTTGGTAGGCACTGATCGCGGAAAGGGCCCCGGCCACGGCCTGCAGTTCGGACTCCCAGGCTGCATCGTCGGCAAACAGGTCGCTCAGGTCCCAGGTGACTTCGACCGGAACGTCGGCGCGGGCAAGGCGGTTGCTCATGGGGTCGGTCGCGGGGCGATGGGCGGGCTGGAACTGTAGCGCCGGCTTGAGGTTTGCTGGTCGTGCAGGTCCTTCACGCCAGAGGTGCAAGGCCCGGTGCCACCATCGGCGCCAGCGTGGCGTTGTCGCCGAACGCCCGCGCCAGGGCCTGGTTGCGCGACAGATGCCCACCGATGGCCAACTGTTGCCGCTGCCCGTCATCGAGCATGTGCCGGCCGCGTCGCGGCGATCGCCAAGCGTGGTGCATCCAGGCAATCAGGGCCACGGAAACGTGATGCTTCACGTTGAAGCGCCAGGGCGCTGATGCGGCTTCGATTTCGCCAAGGCCCGCCGCGCTCCGGACCCGTCGCGAATCAGTTCAGGTTGATGCCCAGCACGCGGGAGATCCGGCCATCGTAGGTGTCCTTGGTGCCGTCACCGACTTGGCCTGCACTGTTGTCCCCCCAACCCCACACGGAACCGTCCTTCAGCAGCATGATCGAATGGTTGCCACTTGTTGCAAGGTCGGCCACGCCGAACCGGCTCTCGACGAGAACCTGCGGGCGCTTGAAGTCGTCCTCGTGGGCACGGTAGTAGGCCTGCGACACCGCCCCGCCACCCAAGGCGCCCCAGGCATAGAGGGCGCCGTCCTTTGTGATCGCATACGACGCAAAGTTGCCGGCGATGACTTTCTCGACGTTGAGCAGGCCCAGCGCCTTGACCGGCAGATCGCTGGACAAGCCGGTACCGTCACCCAATGACCCCCACGCTCCATCGCCCCACGCCCAGACCGATCCCTCTTTCGACGCCGCCAGGCAGTAGCGAACCGTGCACGACAGCTGCACGATGCCTGCCACCCCCCTCACCTGTTCAGCAACCAGTTGATGCTGCCATCCGCCGCTCGCAAAAACTTCCTTCCAGTTCAGCGCCCATACCGTGCCATCTGCCTTGACGGCGTATCCACGGGTGACTTCGAAGTCGCGGCCCTTGCCGCCGCTGAGCGACTCGACGCCCGAAAGGCCGGTGACAGTCCCCACCGCGACCGGCCCGCGGCCACGCGTCTTCGGCGTGTAGCCAACCGTCCCGTCGAGGCGGACAAAGAGGGTCATCATCTCGTAGGCGCTGCCGTCGATCACGACGTCCTTGACCTTGCCGATCAGCGCGTTCGGCGTGGGCTGGCTCAAGTTGTCCGCAATGCCTTGCGGCGTAATGCCTAGCGCGCCGTAGTAGTTTTCCCCCCAGCTGTGCACCGATCCACTGGCATCAAGCGCCGCGCTGGCGCCGCCTGCCTTCACGCCAACGACGCTGCCGAGTGTGTCGAGCTTGATCGCGGTGGTGCCGGGCACCCAGCTGCCGGCCGTGGTGTTCCCTAGTTCGCCCCACTGCAAGACCGAGCCATCGGCCCTGACCGCCAGGGAGTAGCCGATGCCAGCAGCGATGCGACCAACGTTTGCCACCGGGCCGCAGGCCATCGGCAACACTTGGCAGGCGAAGTCGGACCGCGCGCCTACCGTCAGGACCTGGCCGCCACTGATCGGGCCCAGCGCCACCACCGCCTCACCATCGATGCCCAGGTAGTTTCCGGTCTCCGGGTAGTAGCGGTAGGTGTACGGTGCCGCCGTCTGGCTGGCCCGATGGCTGGGGAAGAACTGCGGGTAGGTTCGCTCAGCCCAATCGAACAGCGCATCCGCACTGGGGATCGCGCGAACAGCCGCCAGGATGCGCCGGCGCTCACGGGCGGCCAGATGCGCTTCCAGCGCCGGGTGCGAGGAGGTCACCGCTTGCAGCGCACCCACGCCGTTGGACGCCACCGCTGCAGCGGCCTGGGGTTCGGCGCCGCCGCACGCCACCAAGCCGCAAGCGATGGCCACCCAAGCCAGGCGACGGACGCCAGTGAGCAGCTGACCCGGGGTGAGCGAACACATGCCGTGAAGAGAGCTCATTTCGAAGTGCCGATCCGTTGCAGTAGACATGATTCATTGTGCGTGAACTGGGGTCCGCCAAGCGTGCCGAACGACCTGGCCACCACCACTGCGGATGGCGCAAGCATCAGGGTCCGCCCCGCCCCGCACTCACGGGGATGCCCTCTGCGCTGAGCTGGGTTTGGGCACCGATCCGTCGCAGCAGCGCCGCGAAACCCTGCGCTTGAACGACACCTTCGCATGATGGCGGCAAGGGTCGTTCGCCGGCCTGAAGCTGCCGACTGACCAGGTCGCCTTGCAGCATGGCGCAGCCACGCGCGCGCAGCATCTCGGCGTCTTCGGGTCGCTCGACGCCTTCTGCGTCTGCAGTCATCCCCACAGCACGGGCCATCGCGAGGATGGACTCGACAAGCACTCTGGACTCGCCTTCGTTCACGATGTCGCTGACGAAGCTGCGATCGATCTTCAAGGTGTTGAAGGGCAGCTGCCTCAGGCAGCCCAGTGCCGAATAGCCTGTGCCGAAGTCGTCAAGCGCGATCCGGAATCCTTTTGCGCGCAGGGCACGCAGTGTGGCCACCGCACCGTCGACATCGTCGACGAGCGCAGACTCGGTGAATTCCAGTTCCACCGTTTCGGGCCTCAGCCCGCGTGCCGCCATTTCCACACATTCGATGAAACTTTGCCTGCCGTCGTCACCGCCAGCAAACCCTGGCGCGAGGGCGACGCGGTGGTGCGTGCAGCGGTGGTGGGCCGCAAGGCTGCGGCCGGGTAAGCTTCAAGACGGCGGCCGCTTCGGCTGCCGCCCACAGCCCAATGCCGCCAGACCCGGCAGCCCACTTCGACGGAAGACCCTCCGATGCACAACCCGATCCGTCGCCGCCTGCTGCGCGGCAGCCTGCTGGCCGCCGCAGCGGCTGCCCCGGCCTGGGCACAACAGACGCCCGCCGCCAACAGCGACCGCGACAGCCCGCTGCCGGCGCTGGGTACGACGCTGACGCTGCCCGACTTCACGCTCTTCGACGGCCGCACCCTCAGCGCCGCCAGTGCCGATGGCCAGGTGCTGGTGCTGTACTGGTGGGCCAGCTGGTGCCCCTTCTGCGCCGTGCAAAGCCCGCTGATGAACCAGCTGTGGCTGGCCCAGCGCAGCCGCGGATTGCAGTTCTGGGGCCTGTCCATCGACCGCAAGCCCGAGGACGCCACAGGCTACCTGGCCAAGCGCGGTTTCAGCTTCCCCTCGGGCCCGCTCACGCCCGCCTTCGCGCGCGCCCTGCCCAAGCCCAAGGGCCTGCCCATCACACTCGTGCGCGGCCGCGACGGCCGCGTGCTGCTGGCCGAAGCCGGCCAGCTCTTCCCCGAGGATGTGGGCCAGATTGCGCGTTTCCTCTAGGCGCGCGCTGCGCCATCACAGGCACGGGCCCGACACCCGACGTCGAAAGAGATCAAGCGGATGAATCTGCTGGCCAAGGCGCTGATCGCCGCCCTGTTGCCGATCGCCTGCGTCAACGCGCTGGCCGTCGACCTGCGCTTCGAACGGGTTGCCGAAGGTGTCTACACCTTCACCGGCGAAACCGGCCCGCGCACCGCCGCCAACGAAGGTCTGAACGCCAACCTCGGGCTCGTCGTCACAGCGGCCGGCGCGCTGCTGATCGACAGCGGCGCCACCCTGGCCGGCGCGCGCCAGATCGAGGCTGCGGTGAAAGCCGTCACCACGCAGCCGGTGAAGTGGGTCTTCAACACCGGTGGGCAAGACCACCGCTGGCTCGGCAACGGCCACTTCACGGCTCAAGGCGCCGAAATCATCGCGCACACCGACGCCAGGGCCGACATGCTCAACCGCGGCAACGACCAACTGCAGGCGCTGCGCGCCACGCTGGGCGCCAAGGCCGACGGAACGGTTCCTGTGCTGCCCACGCGCCTGCTGAGCGGGCCCGACAACCGGCTGGAGCTGGGCGGCGTGGTGGTCGAGATCAAGCACCGTGGCGGCGCGCACACGCCGGGTGACGCCTTGGTCTGGCTGCCGCAGCAAGGCGTGCTGTTCAGCGGCGACGTGGTCTATGTCGAGCGTTTGCTGGGTGTGCTGCCGGTCAGCCACACCAGACGCTGGCTGGACAGCTTTGCCGTCATCGAGCAGCTGCAGCCCGCCGTGCTGGTGCCGGGCCATGGCCCCGTCACCACGCTGGCCACGGCGCGCGCCGACACGCAGGCCTATCTGCTGGCGCTGCGTGCGCACATGAAGAAGGCTGTCGACGCCGGCACCGACATCGGCGCCGCCACGCGCAGCTTCGACGCCGCGCCCTTCCAGCGCCTGCTAAACGCCGCCGAGCTGATGCCCGGCAACGCCAGCCGCACCTACCTCGAACTGGAACGCGAGTGATCGCGTGTGAAGCCTTGAGGCCATGAGCGCCGGCCACGACCACAGCCACGCCCCAGGGGACTTCGACGCGCCTGCGGCACCGGCATCGCGCCCGAACGGCGTTGGTATCGCTCGGTCTGGCCCGAAGTCGTCGCCGCTTTCAGCTCAATCGCCGAGGCTTGCCGCCCTCTGCCGGTTCAAGGACTCGGCAGCGAGGCTGGGGTAATCGGTGTACCCCGCCGGGCCCGGCCGGTAGTAGGTTTCCACGTCGGGCTGGTTCAGCTCGGCGCCCACGCGCAGGCGCTGCACCAGGTCCGGATTGGCGATGAACGCGCGGCCGAACACGATGGCGTCGGCACTGCCTTCATCCAGTGCCGCTTGCGCGCTGGCCGTGCTGAAGCCGCCGTTGCGCAGCAAGGGCCCTGGAACTGTTGTCGCGCCACGGCAGCGATGCGGCGCTCGCTGATCAGTGCGGGGTCCATGTGACGCAGCTCCAGGTAGGCGATGCGGCGCCGGCTGAGTTGCTGCGCCACGTGGCTGAGCAGGGCTTCGGGGTCGCTGTCCCGCAGATCGTTGCTGCCCGCCAGCGTCGACAGGCGCAGGCCGACGCGGTCGGCGCCGGCCTCGGCAATGGCCGCGTCCATGCACTCCAGCAGCAAGCGGGCGCGGTTCTCGATGGCGCCGCCGTAGCGCTCATGGCCGGGACCGTTGCGATCGTTGACACCGTCGCGCAGGAACTGGTCGAGCAGGTAGCCGTGAGCGCCATGCAGCTGCACGCCGTCAAAGCCCGCCTGCAGCGCGCGCCGCGTGGCCCGTCGGAACAGGTCGACGATGCCCGGCAGCTCGTCGTCGCGCAGGCGGCGCGGCGTCTCATAGGGCTGCTTGCCGTCCGGGGTGTTGATCAGACCCTGGACCGCCCGCTCGCCGCTGCTGATCGGCTGCACACCGCCATTGAGACTGGAGTGCGCCGAGCGGCCAGGGTGCCAGATCTGCAACTGGATGCGCCCGCCGGCAGCGTGCACCGCGGCGGTGACACCGCGCCAGCCGGCCGTGCAGGCGTCATCGAAGATGCCGGGTTCGCCGGTGAAGGCGCAGCCGTCGGCCGCCACCATGGTGGCCTCGGCAATCAGCAGGCCGGCCGAGGCGCGTTGTGCGTAATGTTCGGCCATCAGCGCATTGGCGATGTGGCTGCGCCCTGCGCGGGTTCGGGTCAGCGGCGCCATCACGATGCGGTTGGGCAGCGTCAGCGCGCCGAGTTGCAGGGGGTCGAAGAGAGAGGGCATGCAGTCCAGGGCTCAAGGTCAGGTTCAGGGCGGCAAGATGGGAACCATTGCCCAGACGACGGGCGAATTTCAGTTCTCGGCCACAAGCGGTCAAAAGCGAAGAGCTGCTGTCGGTCAGCCCGCCGGCCGTCATAAACACCTCACCCATGCCCTAAGGCTGCGTTGCAGGCGGCAGTCAGGAAGGCGCTGCGATGCATACCAGCACGATGCCCACGGACTCAGGGCCAGCCCTGATATCAAGGACCAACGAACCCCCAGCGAAGCGTCAGGGGCTGGCCGAGTAACGACACGATGACGTCGCAGCCGTCAGTTCCACGCGATCCATGCCGGTATCGGCCGACCATCCATGCGTCATTCGGGCTTGCCAGAGACCGTTTGCAATTCCTATGCGCGATCATGACTCAAGCCTGTGCTCCTGGGCGGGACCGGCCAGGGCCTGCCCCACCGAACATCATCGCGGCAGGCCCGCGCCTCGGCCAAATCCCGGCGAAACCTCAGGGAACCCAGTACTGAAAATTGAGGATCCCAGTACGGGCCCCCTTAGGTATATTGCGCAGAACTAGCGCCAGCGCCGGCGGGCGCCACCCAGCCCGCATGCTGCGGGCACCGGCCGCCCTTGGCCTGGGGTGCTGCACGAACTACCGAACGATGCGCATCGACACCACCGACACCGTTGACCTTCAAGCCGCTGATCCGGTCGGCCCGCAGCCGCGACCACACCACGGGTCCTGGCAGCGGCCGGACGGGCCGGCCGTGCCGCGCGCAGCCGACCTGGCCGCACTGGGTGCGGCGGGCGCGCTGCTGGCCGGCTGCGGTGGCGGCAGCGCCGATGCACCGCCGGCCGCGTTCTTCCGCACCGCCGGCGCGCCGACGCGGCGCATCCTCAGCGCGTCGACAACGGCAGCCGCAACCCCGCTGCCGTCGCCCACGGCACTGCTCGATTGGGCCGAACGCCAGTACCCGCACTTTTTTCCCGGCAGCCGGCCCGACGTGTTCGAGGCGCCGTACGTCTACCGCCACTACCCGGCAAGCGGCAACTATGTCGGGGTGGCCGGCACCGAGGTCTATGTGCTGGGCCCGCTGTCCGGCGGCGAACTGCTGCACGTCGGCAGCGTGGCCGACTTCGCGGCGATGGTGCAGGCCACGGTGGCCGCCAGCACCGACGCGGAAGCCGCGCGCTTTCTGCAGCAGGCGCAGTTCTCGTCGACGCTGGACGAGATCGCCGCGCTGCGCAGCGCCACCTACGAGGCCTGGCTGACACGCCAGGCCACGATGCCGCGCGGCGAAAGCGGGTGGGCCTGGCTGATCCGCCTCGGTCACGATGCGCCCGAGGAATACAACTACGACGGCGGCCACGGCAACCAGTACGTGATCTGGAACCAGATGATGACCGGCGACGACCAGATGCGCCGCCGCATCGCGCTGGCGCTCAGCGAGTACTTTGTCGTCTCGGTCCCCTTGCTCAACAGCGCGGGTTGGAACGCGTTCGTGATCGCCGCCTGGTGGGACCTGCTGTGCGACCATGCCTTCGGCAACTTCCGCGCACTGCTCGAAGCCGTGACGCTCAGCCCGGCGATGGGCTCGATGCTGAATACGCGCGGCAACGAGCGCGAAGACGCCGTGACCGGCCGCGTGCCTGACGAGAACTATGCGCGCGAAGTGATGCAGCTGTTCACGATCGGGCTGCACGAACTGAACCTCGATGGCACCGTCAAGACCGACGCCGAAGGTCGGCCGATCGAGACCTACGATGCCGACGATGTGACGCAACTGGCGCGCGTCTTCACCGGCTACGACGCAGACGTTCGCGAACCCCTGCTGCAGCGGCCGATTCCGCCGTTCGGCCAGACGCCCAACTACCACTACGCGGGCCGGCCGATGCGGCTGTTCCCCGAGCGCCACTCGACGCTACGCGCGACCTTTCTGGGCACCACGGTGCCGGCCGGTGCACTGGCGGCCCAGGCGCTGAAAACCGCGCTCGACGCACTGTTCACGCACCCCAATGTCGGGCCGTTCTTTGGCCGCCAGATGATCCAGCGCCTGGTTACCAGCCACCCGAGCCCGGGCTACGTCGAGCGCGTGGCACGTGCCTTCAACGACAACGGCCGGGGCGTGCGCGGCGACCTGTTGGCCGTATGGCGGGCCATCCTGCTGGACGACGAGGCCCGTGGCAGCGCCAGCCTGGCGTCGCAGACCTTCGGCAAGCTGCGCGAGCCGATGCTGCGCATCATCCAGTGGGGTCGCAGCTTCGGCCTTCGGTCGGTCCATGGCAGCTGGAAGATCGGCAACACCGCCCACACGCCCACCGACAGCCTGGGGCAGATGCCGTTCTACGCGCCCTCGGTTTTCAACTTCTTCCGCCCCGGCCACGTGCCGCCGTCGACGGCGATGGCCGAGCAGGGGCTCAGCAGCCCTGAGTTCCAGATCGTCAACGAAGCTACGACGCTGTCGTACATCAACTTCCTCGAAGGCTTTCTGCAGGGCATCTGGGCCCCGGCCCCGAACAAGCCGGGTCCTGGTCGCAACGAGAGCGACGGCGTCGACATGAACGTCGACTACAGCGCCGAGCTGGCCCTGTATATCGCCGACCCGCAGGCCCTGATGCGCCGGCTCGACCTGGTGCTGTGCGCTGGCCGGCTGACCGAGGTTCAGCACCAGCGGATCCTCGCGCTGATGACCGCCCAGTCCCCGCCGGGAAGCCTGACTGGTTATCCGGTCGATGTACTGCACCGCCTGATCGCCAGCATCGTACTGCTGGTGATGATCACGCCCGAGTACCTCGTCCAGCAGTAGCGCCTACCAAGTCCTGCGATGACACACGACCACTCGACCCGCCGCGCCTTCCTGCGCCGCGCAGGCCACCTGGCCATGCTGGGCGGCGCCATGCCGCTGGGCCTGAACCTGGCCGCGCTGGGCGACGCTGCTGCGCTCACGGCCTCCGACTACAAGGCGCTGGTCTGCGTCTTCCTGTTCGGCGGCAACGACCACGCCAACACCGTCGTCAGCTACGACGCGACCGACTACGCCAGGTACCGCGCGATCCGCTCGGCAGGCGCGAGCTCGGGTTTCCAGGGGATTCACCTCGAGCGACAGGCGCTGGCCGGCACCGTGCTGCGCCCCACCGCGGCGCTGCCTGGTGGTCGCCAGTACGCGCTGCATCCCGCCATGGCGCGCATGGCCGGGCTGTTCAACAGCGGACGCGCCGCTGCGCTGATGAATGTCGGCCCGCTGGTTCAACCGACGACCAAGGCCCAGTACTTCAACGCCGACCGCCGCGCTTACCCGTTGCCGCCCAAGCTCTACTCGCACAACGACCAGGCGTCGATCTGGCAGTCCTCGTCGCCCGAAGGCGCCACCATCGGCTGGGGCGGTCGCCTGGGCGACCTGGCGCTGGCGGCCCAAGGCCACTCACTGTTCACCTGCATCACGATCAGCGGCAATGGGCTGTTCCTGTCGGGCGACATGGCGCTGCAGTACGCCTGCTCGACCGCAGGGCCGGTGCCACTGGGCGGACACGAAGGCCACTTGTTCGGTTCAACCGCGACCCACGCTGCGGCGCTCGAGATCATCCAGGCCCCAAGTTCACACATGCTGGGTGAGGAGTACCAGCGCGTCGCACGCCGTGCGGTGCAGGCCCGCAGCACGGTCGCAGCGGCGCTGGCGCCGGTGCAGGTGAACACGCCCTTCGACGACGGCAGCCGGCTGGCCCCACAGTTGCGCATGGTTGCGCGGCTCATCGCCGCCCGGCAGGCGTTGGGGGTCAAGCGCCAGGTCTTCCTGTGCTCGATCGGCGGCTTCGACCTGCACGACCAGTTGCTGTCGCTGCAGCCGGGGCTGCTGACGGAGGTGAGCGACGCAATGACCGCCTTCCACGACGCGACAGTGGAGCTAGGCGTGGCCGACAGCGTCACCGCCTTCACCGCCAGCGACTTCGGCCGCGCGCTCAGCTCCAACGGCAACGGCACCGACCACGGCTGGGGCGGCCATCACTTTGTGGTCGGTGGCGCGGTCAAGGGCGCGGCGTTCTACGGCACGCCGCCACCGGTCAGCGTCGGCAACACGTCGTCTCCAGACGATCAGTGGCATGTCGGCAACGGCCGGCTGCTGCCCACAACGTCGGTGGACCAGATGGCTGCGACGCTGGGCCGCTGGTTCGGTGCTGCCGACAGCGAACTTGATCTGGTGCTGCCTAACCTGCGCCGCTTTGGCGGCAGCCAGGCCGGCATCGACTACCCGCGCGACGTGGGGTTCATGCGATGAATGCGATGGACGAGACGATCGACGTGCTGCCGGCCGGGCCTGATGAGGTCACGCTCCAACGCGGCACTTTTGCGCTGGCCGCCGCTGCGGCGGTGCTGGCCGTCCGCCGTCCGCGGAAGGTTTGAAGCGCCGCAGCGCGGTGAGGTCGGGCACCGGTGCCTACGCGCACAGTCTGGCCAACCAGGCATTGAAGTCGCGCTTCATGCCGTACTTGAAGTCGATGGAGCAGCCCGCTTAGCAAGCCTTCGGGCCCACGCGGATGCCGAAGCGCAGGATGTTGGCCGCGAGATTGAGTTCGACGACGCTCGGAAATTCCGCGGCGTCGACGATCTCGGCGCCTTCGCTGCGCATCGCGTCGATCGCCTCTGACATCAGTTGCGACTCCAACGAGTTACTGTGGGAGTGGCCGACCGGCCGCTTCAAGGCGGTGCGATCAGGACAGCGGATGTCGGCTCAGGGTCGCTATGCAAAGCTTTCCATAGCGACCCCTATGCCGAGGACTCAACTATGCGTAGTTATCCGTCGCAGGTTGTTCGCTGATGAGGCAAGACGCGGCATGCGCTCCCTGGATGCCGTGACTATCTATACATAGTCTTTGCGCCCGT
>Ga0138256_10002621_pt1 | contig 19225 bp, 19 predicted proteins | sample KNB2016incub_MG_FD_105486 | JGI IMG/M metagenome (GOLD analysis project Ga0138256, IMG submission 105486) | Active sludge microbial communities from wastewater in Klosterneuburg, Austria - KNB2014incub_MG | ecosystem: Engineered > WWTP > Activated sludge > Unclassified | place: Austria... | reverse complement strand
AGGCGCAGGCCCCGCCGCACCCCGCCGCGGGTGCCTTTTCGCCTTCCGGCTTGGATTCGGGCTTGCAGGCTGCACCGCTCTTGAAGTCGGTTGCATACCAGCCGCTACCCTTGAGTTGGAATCCGGCGGCCGTGAGCAGTTTGCCGAAGCTTTCCTTGCCGCATTCCGGGCAGACCTTCATCGGCGCGTCGTTCAGCTTCTGAAGGAACTCCTTCTGGAATCCACAGGTGGCGCAACGATACTCGTAAATCGGCATGGGGGCCTCCAGGAAACGCGGGATTATATCCTAACCCGTTGCAGGGAAAGAACTTGTTTGGGGCGCTTGCGGCTGCGCCCGGCAGCTTCAGGTGAGGGCGGGGGCCAGCGATTCAAGCGCGCGGCCGGGATTCAGAAAAGCCCGAGATATTGCCGGGTCAAGGGTTTCCCCCAAAACAGCGCGATCAGGCCGGCTGTCGCGAGATAGGGGCCGAAAGGGATTGGCACGTTTCGGCCGTGGCGCGCCGCGACGATCAGCGCGATGCCAGCGAAGGCTCCGACAGCCGAGGAGACGAGTATCGTCAGAGGCAGCATTTGCCAGCCCAGCCACGCGCCGATGGCCGCAAGCAGCTTGAAATCGCCGTAACCCATACCCTCCTTGCCGGTCGCCAGCTTGAATCCCCAATAGACGGACCAGAGCGAGAGGTAGCCGGCAGCTGCCCCGATGACGGCGCCGGGCAGGTCCGCGTAGATACCGCCAAGGTTGAGCAGCAGGCCGGCCCACAGCAGTGGCAGTGTGACGCAATCGGGCAGCAATTGGGTATCGAGGTCGATAAAGGTCAGGACGATCATGGCCCAAAGGAAAACCAGGGCGCCGGCTGCGGCCCAACCGGGTCCGAAATGCCAGGCGGCGTAGCCGGACAGCAGGCCGCTGAGCGCTTCGACCAAAGGGTAGCGCGGGCTGATGCGGGCTTTGCAGCCGCGGCAGCGGCCGCGCAGGGCCAGATAGCTGACCAGCGGAACGTTTTCCAGCGCGGTGATGGCGTGGCCGCAATGCGGGCAGCGCGAGCGCGGCCGCACCAGATCGTATGGAGCCGATTCCGGCGGCGCCTCGCCGCGCAACTCGGCGCATTGGCTCCGCCAGTCCCGATCGAGCATGATGGGCAGCCGATGAATCACCACGTTCAGGAAACTGCCGACGATCAGGCCGAGAACCAGGCAAAGCGCCGCGAACGGCGCTGGCTGAAGGATCAGTTCAAGCACTTACCCAAACCCGCAGGGAGCGGGGCGCATGCCTGCCGCCGGCCGTGGCCGCGCCGCGGTCAAACTGCGGCACCGATCTTGAAGATGGGGAGGTACATGGCAACGACCATGCCGCCGATCAGGGTCCCGAGGACCACCATGATGATCGGCTCCATCAGGCTCGAGAGGGCCTCGACCGCGTCGTCCACCTCGGCCTCGAAGAAATCCGCAACCTTCCCGAGCATGCTGTCGAGCTGGCCGGATTCCTCGCCGATCGACGTCATCTGGACCACCATGCTGGGGAAGACATTGGAATTCTGCATTGCCACCGTAAGACTCGTGCCAATGCTGACTTCGGACTGGATCTGTTTGGTTGCGGTGCGGTAAACGTGGTTTCCCGAGGCGCCGCCGACGGAGTCGAGGGCTTCCACCAGCGGGACGCCGGCTGCAAACATGGTCGCAAGGGTGCGCGTCCACCGCGCGATCGTGGCCTTGCGCACGATGTCGCCAAAAATCGGCAAGCGGAGCAGCAATCGGTCCATGACGATCTGCATCTTCAGGGAGCGCTTCCAAAGCCAGAAAAAGCCGTAAAGACCACCGCCGAGAACGCCGAAAATGATGTACCAGTTCGCGACCATGGCATCCGACATCGCGATGACCACCAGCGTCGGTCCGGGCAATTCGGCGCCAAAGCTCGCAAAGACGGTCTTGAACTGCGGAATGACGAAAATAAGGATCACGGCCGTGATGATGATGGCAACGACGATGACCGCGACTGGATAAAAAAGCGCCGACTTGATTCGGCTCTTGATGGCGAGGATCTTCTCCTTGTAGGTCGCCAGCCGGTCGAGCAGCGAATCAAGAATGCCGGCTGCCTCGCCGGCGCCCACCAGATTGCAGAACAGGGCGTCGAAATGGAGCGGGTACTTGCGGAAGGCCTGGTTGAGGGCCGTGCCGGTCTCGACATCGGCCTTGATGTCCATCAGCAGCTTGCCCACCGCGCGGTTGCTGGCGCCCTTGCCGACGATGTCAAAGGCTTGCAGGAGCGGCACGCCGGCTTTCATCATCGTGGCCATCTGCCGGGTGAACAGGGTGACATCCTTTTCCGTAACTTTGCCGCCGCCCTTGAAGGAACGCTTCTTGACCTTGGTTACCAGGATGCCCTGCCGGCGCAGGGTGGCCTGGACCATCGCGTTGCCGCCGGCGCGCATCTCGCCGCGCATGAGCTTGCCGGTCTTGTCCTTGCCCTCCCAGACGAACATCTGGTCCTTGGCGCCAGTCGCCCTCTTCACCGTCTTCTCTGCGGTCGCCATGCTGTCTCCCGATCTATTCGTTGGTCGTCGCCAATACCTCTTCCAGAGAGGTGACGCCGTGCTTGACCTTGAGCAGGCCGGATTGGCGCAGGTCTTTGACGTTCTCGCGCTGCGCCTGCTCCGAGATGTCTATGGAATTTCCATTGGTCATGATGATGCGCTGGATTTCCTCGGAAATCGGCATGACTTGGTAGAGGCCGACACGCCCCTTGTAACCCGTCCCCTTGCACGCCTCGCATCCGTTGGGGCCGTAAAGCTGCCAGCTGCCGTCCAGTTCGTGCTCCTGAAAGCCGGCATCGAGCAACGCCTCGATGGGCAGTGACAAAGGCTTTTTGCATGAGCACAGCTTGCGCGCGAGGCGCTGGGCGGAAATCAGAATCACGCTGGACGCGATGTTGAAGGGCTGGATGCCCATGTTCTTGAGGCGCTCCAGTGTTGTCGGGGCGTCGTTGGTGTGCAGGGTCGACAAGACCAGGTGGCCGGTCTGCGCCGCCTTGATGGAGATCTCCGCAGTTTCCAGGTCGCGGATCTCGCCGACCATGATGATATCCGGATCCTGCCGCAGAAACGCACGGAGCGCCATGGCGAAATTCAGTCCGGCCTTGTCGTTGACGTTGACCTGGTTGATGCCGGACAGGTTGATTTCCGCCGGGTCTTCTGCCGTCGAGATGTTGATGCCCGGCTTGTTCAGCAGGTTGAGGCAGGTGTACAGGGAGACCGTCTTGCCGCTGCCGGTCGGTCCGGTGACGAGGATCATCCCGTAGGGTCGTTCAATCGCGTGCATGAGCGCTTCGCGCTGCTCCGGCTCGTAGCCGAGCGCATCGATGCCGAGCATGGCGCTGGACGGATCGAGGATGCGCATGACGATCTTCTCGCCGTGCAGCGTTGGCAGCGAGCTGACGCGAAAGTCGATGGCGTGGGTCTTGGACAGGACCAGCTTCATTCGCCCGTCCTGGGGAACGCGCTTTTCCGCGATATCCATGCGGGAGATCACCTTGATGCGAGAGGCGATCTTTTCCTTGATGGCGAGGGGGGGCTGGGATACCTCGCGTAGGATGCCGTCCGTACGGAACCGGATGCGGTAATGCTTCTCGTAGGGCTCAAAGTGAATGTCCGAGGCACCCTCGTTGATCGCATCCAGGAGGATCTTCTGGATGAAGCGTACAACCGGGGCATCGTCGACATCGGCGTTGGCGCCGTCGACGGCGATCTGCCCTTCCTCTTCGCCCAGCTCCAGGTCGAAATCGTCGCCGGCGAGGTCGTTCAGTTTGGTTTCGGTCGTCTCGAGCAGCCGGACGACAATCGCCGCGAGCTTGTCGGCTTCCGCCACGATCGGATCGACGGCCAGCCCGGTCTGGAAACGGATTTCGTCAAGCGCGCGCAGGTTGGTCGGGTCGGCCAGGGCAACGACGATGCGGTTTCCCCGTTTGGCAAGCGCCACGACCTGATGGGTCTGGATCAGTTTCCGGTCGATGGCGTCCCGCGCGATCCGCTCGTCGTCGTAGGCGCTGATGTCGAGAAGCGGATAGCCGAAGGTGTCCGAGGCGAAGCGCGCCAGTTCGCGCGCGTTGAGGCGGCCGCTGGCAATGACCTGATTGACGAATCCCCCTGCCGCGGCGCCGGCCGTGGAAAAGGATTCCGCTTCGGCCTCCTTGATTCGGCCTTGCTGGACCAGCGCACGGGCGAGCCCGCTGAGGGTTGTCTGAATGGATGCTGCCATCGGCTGCCAGGGTCGTCACGTATGCCGGCTAACTAGACTGCCCGATGATGCCCTTCCGCTCAGGATTTGTAAAGACTTTCAGTTGGTTGGCCGCGGTTGTTGACTTGCTTCCTTTCGAGCGTGCCCGGTCACGGCAGGGGGCGAAAAAGCCGGACCGTCTTGACCATGCGATCCTGCGTTTGCACGATTTCCATCGGCACGTCCGCGATCTTGACGGATACCCCGGCTTCGGGGATGTCCCGAAAATGGTCAAGAATCAAGCCGTTCAGCGTCTTCGGGCCGTCCACAGGCAACTGTAGGCCGAGTTTCCGGTTGAGCTCGCGCAGTGTTCGGCCGCCTTCGATCAGGGCGCTCCCGTCGGCCGTCCACGCGATTTCACCGCCCGCGGCGGGCGCCGAAGTGGTGAACTTGCCGATCAGTTCCTCGATGATGTCCTCGAGGGTCACCAGTCCGAGGATTTCGCCATATTCGTCCACCACCAGGCCGATGCGCTCGCGGCTTTCCTGGAAAAAATGAAGCTGCTCATAGATGGGCGTGGCGGCGGGAATGAAATAGGGCGCCACCAGCTTGGCGCGCAGGGTCGCCTTGTCCAGTTCGTCCGCGAGGAGTGCCGGCAACAACCGGCGCTGATGCAGTATCCCCACCACGTTGTCCAGTTCCCGGTCGAAGGCCGGCAGACGGGTATGGTAGCTGGTTGCCAGCCGCTGGCGGATATCGTCCACCGACTCGGCCAGATCAAGCGCTTCCATCGCGGCGCGCGGGACCATGACGTCTTCAACCGTGATCCCCTCCAGATCGAAAAGATTGAGCAGGATCGACTGGTGCTTGCGCGGAATGAAGTTGCCCGCTTCCAGCACGAGCGTGCGCAGTTCTTCGGGCGACATGCGCAGCGCCTCGCCACCCGTCTTTGGCCGAAGGCGGGTCAATCCGAGCAGGGCGCCGACAAACAGGTTGACGAACCAGACGACCGGATGGAAAAGGCGCAATAGCGGCGCGAGGGCAAAGCTGACGGCCGGCGCAAGCCGGTCGGCATTTGCCGCCCCGACAACCTTGGGGGTGATCTCGGAAAAGATCAGGATCAGGAAGGTGACCACCAGGGTCCCGGCACCGAGAACCCATTCCTCTTCGCCAAACAATTCGATGGCGATGACGCTGACCAGCGTGGCCGCGGCGGCATTGATCAGGTTGTTGAACAGCAGGATGACGCCAAGCAGCTTCTCGGTCTTCGCCAGCAGGTCCAGTGCAAGACGCGCGCCTCGCTCGCCGCTTTTTGCCCGGTGCCGCAAGCGATGGCGGTTGGCCGCCATCATGGCGGTTTCCGCGACCGAGAAGAAGCCGGAAATGACGAGCAGAATGGCCAGCGCTGTGATTAGCGCGGGAAACGGAACGTCGATCAAGCGGGATGCTCAGCGGGATGGAAGGGCACCAGTATTGCGACGCCCCGTGGAGCTGTCAACCGGCTCGCCCGAGCACGATTTCCAGCACGAAACGGCTGCCCACGTAGGCGAGCAGCAGCGCGGCGAATCCCGCCAGGGTCCACCGTAGCGCCTTGCGCCCGCGCCAGCCCCAGGCGAAGCGCCCCGTGAGCAAGGCCGCGAAGATAAGCCACGAGAGGATCGAAAACAGGGTCTTGTGGTTGAACGCGAGGGGCTTTCCGAAGATGGATTCGGAAAACGCGATGCCCGATGCGAGGGTCAGCGTCAGCAGCAGAAAGGCAACCAGGATGAGCCGAAACAGGAGTGCTTCCATGGTCAGCAGCGGCGGCAGGCTGGCGAGAGGCCGTCCCAACTCGCCGCGATGCAGCTGCCGTTCCGCCACGGCCATGATGATGGCATGGATGGCAGCCAGCGTGAACAGGCTGTAGGCCACCATGGCAACGAGGAAATGCACGCGAAACATCGGTGCGGCGATGTTCGAAAGCTCGTGCTGCCCCGGAAAAAACGCGGGGAGCAGCGTGCAGACCGCAGCGAGCGGCAACACCAGCGGTTGCAGTCCTTCAACGCGTGCGTGCAGGCTCTCGAGCCAGTAGATCAGCACGGTAAGCCAGAGCATGAGCGAGAGCGCCGCCGCGAAGCCGAAGCGCATTACGCCATCGCCGAACAACGCTTCGTGGAGGGCAAGCGCATGCAGCGACAGCGTCAGCAGCAGTGCCGTCCGCTCCCAGCCGGCCATCGCCTGCGCCTGCGCAGGCGATGGCGCGGTGCGCATCCGGCGCGTGCGCCAGAAATGTGCGGCCAGCAGGGCGTAAAGCGTTGCGGGGAGGAGATGCGCTAGAATCCCGATCATTCGCGGAGTCTACCTCCTTCCCGGGCCAATCGGAACATCATGCTGGACAATCTGACGCAGCGCCTGTCGCGCGTGGTCAAGACGCTGCGCGGGCACGCGCGGCTGACCGAAGACAACATTGCCGACGCGTTGCGTGAGGTGCGAATGGCGCTCCTCGAGGCCGATGTGGCGCTGCCCGTCGTCAAGGAGTTGATTGCCCGCATTCGGGAAAAAGCGGTGGGCGAGGAGGTCATCGGCAGCCTTACCCCCGGTCAGGCTCTGGTTGGTGTGGTGCATCGCGAACTGACCGAACTGATGGGCGGGCAGCATGCCGATCTCGAGTTGGCGGTCCAGCCTCCGGCAGTGATCCTCCTGGCCGGCCTGCAGGGCGCCGGCAAGACCACCACGACCGGCAAGCTCGGCAAGCTGTTGCGCGAGCGCATGAAGAAGAAGGTGCTGGCGGTCAGTGCCGACGTCTACCGTCCGGCGGCAATCGAGCAGTTGCGCGTGGTTGCCGGTCAGGCCGGCATTGACTTCTTCGCCGCGCCGCAGGGCAGTCCTCCGCTTGCGATCGCGTACGCAGCGCTGGACCACGCGCGCCGCCATTACTTCGACGTGGTGCTTTTCGATACCGCCGGCCGTCTGGCCGTGGACGAGGCCATGATGCGTGAGGTGGCGGAGCTGCACGAGGCCCTTCGGCCGGCGGAGACCCTGTTCGTGGTCGACGCGATGCAGGGCCAGGATGCCGTCAATACCGCACGGGCCTTCAACGACGCGCTTCCGCTGACCGGTGTCATTCTGACCAAGCTCGATGGTGACGCGCGTGGCGGCGCTGCACTTTCGGTTCGCCACGTGACGGGCAAGCCACTGAAGTTCGCGGGCGTGGGGGAAAAGCTCGGCGGACTGGAACCGTTTCATCCCGAGCGCATGGCTTCGCGGATTCTCGGCATGGGAGACGTCCTCGGGTTGATCGAGGAAGCGCAGCGCGGCATCGACCAGGAGCAGGCCCGGGCGTTTACGCAAAAGCTGAAATCCGGCAAGGGGTTTGACCTGAATGATTTCCGCGACCAGGTTGGCCAGATGAGGAAGATGGGCGGGCTCTCCGCCATGCTGGACAAGCTGCCCGCGCAGTTCGCTCAGGCCGCTCAGGCCGCGCAGGGACAGGTCGAGGACAAGGCGGTTCGCCGGATCGAGGGCATCATCGATTCGATGACGCCCCTTGAGCGGACCAGGCCGGAACTGATCAAGGCATCGCGCAAGCGCCGCATCGCGACCGGGTCGGGCGTGCCGGTTCAGGAAGTCAACCGCCTGCTCAACCAGTTCGAGCAGACGCAGAAGATGATGAAACAGCTTTCCAAGGGCGGCATGCAGCAATTGATGCGCGGCATGCGCGGCATGCTTCCGGGACTGCGCCGGTAGGAATCACTCAGGTGGCGCCGTGCGCGGGCGTCAGCGCTGTGCAATGGTTGGCGCGTAGGACCAGTGGCGCTCCCATGCGGCGCGCACGGCATCGGGGTACTCGGGGCGGCCGAGGCTGCCGTTGTAGCGCCCCAGCGCGCGGTAAAGATCGCCGCTTTCGATGTCCAGGTAGTGGCGCAGGATGGTGCAACCGAAGCGCAGATTGGTACGCAGGTGAAACAGGTTCTCGTTGCGGCTGCCAATCAGCTTGGCCCAGAACGGCATTACCTGCATGTATCCGCGTGCGCCGGCTGATGACACCGCGTACTTCTTGAAGCCGCTTTCAACGTGGATCAGGCCGAGGACCAGTTGCGGGTCCAGCCCGGCACGCTCGGCCTCGTACTTGACTGTCTTGAGGAATTCGATCCGTTCCTGCGCGTCCGGCATTCGGCGGGCAAGGCGCGTGGACATCTGCGTGACCCAATGGATGCGCTCCTCGACGCTGCGCCAGCGCGGTTCGGGTGCGGCGCGATCGCTTACGCTGGCATGCAGCGCCGCCTGCACGCTGGCGGCGAGCGGCTCGTACTTCTGTGCTCCCGCCCACGCAGTCGCGGCAGGGGCAAGCAGGGCCAGGACGACCGCAACCGCTTTCACTCGGCCAGCTTCCGTCGCAGGAACGCCGCGATGTCGGCGATGGCGATCTTTTGCGGAGTGCTGTCGCCGCGGCCCTGGTATTCGACGGCCCCCTCCTTCAGTCCGCGCTCTCCGACGGTGACGCGATGCGGAATGCCGATCAACTCGAGATCGGCGAACATGACGCCGGGCCGTTCGTCGCGGTCGTCCAGCAGGACGTCGATCCCGTCCGCCCGCAGTGCGGCGTAGAGTTCATTCGCGGCACTTTGTACGGGCGGGCTTTTGCCGAAGCCGATCGGTGCAATGGCCAATTCAAACGGCGCGATGGCGAGCGGGAAAACGATCCCGCGCTCATCGTGGCCCTGTTCGATGGCTGCACCAACGATTCGCGTGACGCCGATGCCGTAGCAGCCCATTTCCATCACGCGGGGCTGCCCGGATTCGTCGAGAAACGTTGCCTTCATCGCCTCGGAATACTTGGTCCGCAGCTGGAATATGTGGCCAACCTCGATGCCGCGGCAGAGTGAGAGGGTGCCCTTTCCGTCGGGGCTGGGGTCCCCTTCGACCACGTTGCGGATGTCGAATATGTACTGCGGCTCCGGCAGGTCGCGGCCCCAGTTCACCCCGGTGAGGTGATAGCCAGCGGAATTCGCGCCGCAGACGAAGTCGCACATGGCGGCGACGCTGCGGTCGGCGACCACAGGGATGCCGGGATCAATGCCGACCGGCCCGATGTAGCCCGGCCGGCAGCCCAGATGGCGCTCCACCTCCTCGTCGGTCGCGAATCGAAACGGGTTGAGAAAGGGCAATTTGCTCGCCTTGATTTCGTTCAGGCTGTGGTCCCCGCGAAGGAGCAGCAGGCAGAACTGTGCATCGTGCATTACGGCGATTGCCTTGACGGTTCGCTGCAAGGAAAGGCCAAGTTGGCTTGCGACATCTTCGCAACGGATCCGTCCCGGGGTGGCGACCCGGTCCATCGGTTCGCCCGCGCTGTGCCGCCCAGCGGGAGGGGCGACGGCTTCGGCCAACTCGATGTTCGCCGCGTAGTCGGAAGCGGGGCAGAAGGCGATCGCATCCTCACCCGAATCGGCGAGGACGTGAAACTCATGGGAACCGGTACCGCCGATCGACCCGGTGTCGGCCGCGACCGCCCGGAAGCGCAGGCCGAGGCGGGAAAAGATGCGGGAATACGTATCATGCATATTGCGGTACTCCCGCTGCAGATCCTCATAGCTGGCATGGAAGGAGTAGCCATCCTTCATGAGGAACTCGCGGCCCCGCATCACGCCGAAGCGCGGGCGGATCTCGTCGCGGAATTTCGTCTGGATCTGATAGAAATGCCGCGGTAGTTGGCGGTAGCTGCGGATCTCGCGTCGCGCGACGTCGGTAATGACCTCCTCGTGGGTCGGCCCGATGCAGAACTCGCGCTGATGGCGATCCTTCAGTCGGAGCAGTTCCGGCCCGTACTGCTGCCAGCGTCCGGACTCCAGCCACAGCTCGGCCGGCTGGACCGAAGGCATCTGAAGTTCGACCGCACCGGCCCGGTCCATCTCCTCGCGGACGATGTTTTCGACCTTGCGCAGGATGCGAAGGCCGAGCGGCATCCAGGTGTAGATCCCGCCGGCCAACCGTTTAATCAGGCCGGCGCGCAGCATTAGTTTGTGGCTGACTATTTCTGCATCGGCGGGCGCTTCCTTGAGTGTGGCGATGAAGAACTGCGAGGCGCGCATGACGATCTCGATTCGGAAAACCTGAAATTCTACCGCAGGCGGCGGCGCCCCAGGCGCCGCGCCCCCGGCGCTTTCAATCGATGCCGAAATATGAAAGAATCAATACAGTCTGAATTGTATGGTGGAATGCAACCATGCTCGACCGTGAAGGCTACCGCCCGAACGTCGGCATCATTCTGGTAAACGGCAGGAACGAGGTCTTCTGGGGCAAGCGGATACGAGAGCACTCATGGCAGTTCCCGCAAGGCGGGATCAAGCACGGCGAAGCGCCGGAGCAGGCCATGTACCGCGAGCTGCATGAGGAGGTTGGCCTGCGCCAGGAGCATGTCAGGATTCTCGGGCGTACCCGCGAGTGGTTGCGCTACGACGTGCCGAGACATTGGATTCGGCGCGAGTGGCGCAACACCTACCGCGGTCAGAAGCAGATATGGTTTCTGCTCAGACTGACCGGGCGGGATTGCGACGTTTCGTTGCGCGCCAGCGACCATCCGGAGTTCGATGCCTGGCGATGGAGCGAGTACTGGGTGCCGCTCGATGCCGTGATTGAGTTTAAGCGCGGCGTTTACCAGCAGGCGTTGACGGAGCTGGCGCGGTTTGTTTTTCACCGCGCCGCCGACCGGCGGCCGCAATGGCCGCTGGCAAAACCGGATGCCACCCTTCTCGGCACCTCTTCTTGATCAGCCGGGCGCCGGTTTGCGCGCGGCAACGGGTCCGGTGAGCCCCTTGTCTTTGAAGTGCCATGCGGGCGTCCGGAACGCCGTAACTGTTCCGGCGGGCAGCGACGCTGGCCGGGTCCTGTCTCGCTGGTTGCTGTGGGTCGCGGGATTCGTCGGTGTCGGCCTGGCCGGACCGGCTTCGGCGCAGTTCTTTGAAGAGAAGAAGTACGGCGACAAGTTCGAGGAGGCGCGAGTCTGGATCGAGGGCGCGACCGAATTGCCGGCCTTCCCCGAAGACGGGGATCTCATCGCGTTTACGGTCAGTGCCGCAACCAAAAACGCGTTTTTTGTGGACGCGAAATCGATTCGGCCGGGCGCTGACGGCGTCGTGCGTTTTTCCCTGGTGGTGATCTCGGCGGGCGGGGCGACGAATGTCAGCCATGAGGGAATTCGCTGTGACACGAGGCAACGGCGGCTCTATGCGATCGGCCGAAGCGACCGGACATGGGTCAATGCACGCGATGGCCGTTGGTCCGACATCAGCGGTGCGGCCGCCAATCGCCAGCACGCGGCGCTCGCGCGCGATTTTTTCTGTCCCGGCGGTTCGATCATCCGAACTGCGGACGAAGGTGTGAGCGCGTTGCGACACGGTGGTCACCCGGAGGCGGTCAAGTGACGCCAGGGAGGCACGCGCCAGGCAAGGCGGTTTGCGGCGGATGCGGCGGTTGTGCGGAGCCCGGCGTCGCATCGAGCGGGGTGGCATGGCCATGGACAAGCTGATTCATCAATTCGACGGTATGTTGCGGGCGGTCTTTCATCGGCGTCCCGCAGCCAGAAACCGACCCGGTGCGCGATTTCCGGAGGCCGAACTGACTGCCGAGGAACGTGCGCTGGCGGCCGCGCTGATGCGCGTCAACCACTGCGGGGAGGTGTGTGCCCAAGCCCTGTACCAGAGCCAGGCGCTTGGAACCCACGATCCTGAAATCCGGTCGGCGATGTGCCGAGCCGCTGACGAGGAGGCCGATCATCTGGCGTGGACCGGTCAGCGGATTCGCGAGTTGGGTGGGCGGCCAAGCCTGCTCTGCCCGGCATGGTATGCAGGGGCGTTTCTGCTGGGTCTGGCCGCGGCGCGGGCCGGAAAGGGCTGGAATCTGGGATTTCTTGCCGAGACGGAGCGTCAGGTCGCTGAACACCTCGCCGGTCATCTGGCGCGCTTGCCGTCAGCCGACCGGCGTTCCCGAGCCATCCTGTTGCAGATGATGGCAGACGAATCGGAGCATGCGCGCGCGGCGGTCCGGCATGGGGCGCAGGCACTGCCCTTGCTGGCCAGGGTGGCGATGACTACCGCATCGCGAGTGATGACCGAAGTGGCTTTCCGGATATAGGCGCCCGGTGAGACGGGATGTGCCCTCTGAATCGCACGCCCCCTCAGGCCTCGACGATCTCCCAGTCGTGAGTGAGCTTCGCTGTCTTGCCGAGCATGATGGACGCCGAGCAATATATTTCCGCCGAAAGGTCGATGGCCCGTTTGACGGCTTCGACCTTGAGTGCCTTGCCGGTTACGCGGAAATGGAAGTGGATCTGGGTGAAAACTTTGGGGTCGGATTCCGCTCGTTCGGCCCTTAGTCTGACTTCGCACCCGGTAACTTGCTGCCGGCCGCGTTTCAGGATCAGGACCACGTCGTAGGCCGCGCAGCCCCCAGCCCCCGCAAGAACCAGTTCCATCGGGCGTGGCGCCAGATTGCGTCCGCCACCCTCGGGCGCACCATCCATCGCGACCAAATGACCGCTTCCGGTTTCCGCAGCAAAAGCCATCCCGTCCAACCATTTCACGGTGCATTCCATTTGGCGCCGCCTCCCGCCTGAAAAGGGCGGAATTCTAGCGGAATCGCTTGTCGTTAGCTTTCATGGCAGTGTTTTTGACGGTGTTGCAATGCAAAACATATTTTGGAGACAGGCGCCGTATTGAATTTTCCCGCTGATGCAAGACATGCCACTGAACCCCTGGAAATTGCAAAAACATCCAATTAAACAGAATATTCAACCCGTGTGTCCCTGCCTATTGCGGGACACGGGCAGGGCGATTCCGCAATGCACAACAAAATGCTTGCGTAGTTGTCCAGCTTTTGCGATACTGAAAACGTTCTGAGCGTGGCCGGATCATTGGAACGTTGCAGCTTTTGTCTCCTCCACCCTCCTCCTTTGGTGTGGATCTTCCGCGGCTTCCTGTAAGCCGCTTTTTTTTCGCCCCCGGATGGCCTGGGGCGGAGTCCGGCGGCCAGGTTTGACAGGTTGTCCGCGTGTGGCATAAAATGCGCGGCTTTCCGCGAAGACCGCGGCCAGACCCGCTAAGGATTTTTTTCATGAGAACGTTTTCAGCCAAGGCGCACGAAGTCAAGCGCGATTGGTTTCTGGTTGACGCAACCGACCGGGTGCTTGGCCGGCTGGCGACCGAAATCGCGCGCCGTCTCCGCGGCAAGCACAAGCCGGAGTTCACGCCGCATGTCGATACCGGCGACTTCATCGTCGTCGTGAATGTCGAAAAACTTCGCGTTACCGGTGCCAAGGCGGAGCAAAAGACGTACTACCGCCATACGGGCTACCCGGGGGGGATTTACAAGGACAGCTTTGCGAAGCTGCAGCAGCGTGCGCCGGCACGGGTACTCGAAAAAGCGGTGAAGGGCATGCTGCCAAAGGGACCTCTTGGATACGCGATGCTGAAAAAACTCAAGGTCTACTCCGGCGGCGAGCATCCTCACGCCGCGCAACAACCCAAGGCGCTGGAGGTATAAGGGCTCATGGCTGCAAATTTCTACTACGGTACTGGACGCCGCAAGACGGCGGTGGCGCGGGTATTTCTCCGATCCGGCAGCGGCAAGTTCGTCGTCAATGACAAGCCGGTCGACGAGTTCTTCTCGCGCGAGACCGGAAGGATGGTGGTGCGCCAGCCGCTGGAGTTGACGGCTCATAGCGGTACGTTTGATATCCTCGTTAACGTCTGCGGTGGGGGTGAATCGGGCCAGGCTGGCGCGGTTCGGCACGGAATTACCCGCGCGCTGATCGAATACGATGCGGCGCTGAAGCCGGCGTTGTCCAAGGCGGGTTTCGTGACTCGGGATGCGCGTGAAGTCGAGCGAAAGAAGGTCGGACTGCACAAGGCACGGCGGAGAAAGCAATTCTCCAAGCGCTGATCGCTTTACCGCCAAAGAAAGGCCGCCGTCGGGCGGCCTTTTTTGTTTGCGCCGCGGATTGCATTACCATATCCGATTCGCTCGGAGAACGGGATGATCAAGGTTGGCATTGTTGGTGGCACCGGTTACACGGGGGTGGAGTTGCTGCGGCTGTTGGCGCAGCACCCGGAGGTTCGGCTGGTCGAAATTACCTCTCGCGGCGACGCCGGAACCCCGGTGGCCGAGATGTTCCCGAGCCTGCGGAAACGGGTTGACCTGCGCTTCACTGACCCAAAGAAGGCCGACCTGAGCGGTTGCGACCTGGTTTTTTTCGCGACGCCGAACGGCGTCGCGATGGAGGGTGCTGAAGCGCTGGTTGCGGCAGGCGTACGGATCGTGGACCTCGCGGCGGATTTCCGACTGATGGATATCGCCGTTTGGGAGAAATGGTATGGGATGAAGCACGCGGCCCCGCAGCTCGTTGCGGAGGCAGTCTACGGTCTGCCGGAGGTGAACCGTGAGCGGATCAAGACCGCGCGGGTGGTGGCAAATCCGGGCTGCTATCCCACGGCGACCCAGCTTGGGTTCCTGCCACTGGTCGAAGCAGGGCTGGTAGATGTCGGGAACCTCGTTGCGGATGCCAAGTCCGGTGTTTCCGGTGCGGGCCGCAAGGCTGAGGTCCACACGCTCTTTTCCGAGGCATCCGATAATTTCAAGGCGTATGGCGTCTCAGGTCATCGCCATCTTCCCGAAATCCTCCAGGGGCTTTCTGCGATCGCTAACGGCACCGTCGGCCTGACCTTCGTGCCCCACCTTACGCCGATGATTCGCGGGATCCACGCAACGCTGTACGCCAGAATTACCCGCGAGGCGGATTTCCAGTCGGTCTTCGAAGCGCGCTATGCGGCGGAGCCGTTCGTTGATGTGCTGCCCGCCGGAAATCTTCCGGAGACCCGCTCCGTTCGCGCCTCGAATATATGTCGCATCGCGATACACCGGCCGCACGGTGGCAGCACTCTCGTCATCCTTTCGGTGATCGACAATCTCGTGAAGGGCGCGGCGGGCCAGGCGGTGCAAAACATGAACATCATGTTCGGATTCGACGAATGCGCAGGGCTTTCCCAGATTCCCGTCTTACCGTAGTGCTTCGCCGCGTTCGCCGGCGGTTTGGCATTTCGGCGCCGCGTGTTGCCGTTCGCACCCACATCGCGTGGTACTGGCGCGCGCTGGGAGCCGTCGTGGCGCTCTCGGTGTCCATCGCGATTGCCGGGTGGATATATGATGCAGGGCGCCAGATCGCCGGCTTTGACAGTCGGGAAACGGCGCAGGAAATGGCTGCCATGCGCGCACGCATCGCTGATTTGGAAAGGGAAGCCGGCGGCCTGCGCGCGATTGCGAATTCCGGCGAAAGTTCGCTGCAAATCGAACGAACGGCGCAACAGCAGCTCGTGCATCAGGTCAAGGCCCTTGAGGAAGAAAACGGCCGATTGAAGGAAGAGATGGCGTTTTTCGAGAACCTCGCGGCGGCCGAGGGGAAGGACGCGGGGTTCTCGATAAACCGGCTGCGCGTCGAGCCTGACGTGACTCCCGGCCGCTACCGCTTCCGCGCCCTCGCCGCGACCCAGGGAGGGAAGAAAGATCGGGAGTTCAAGGGAAGCCTCCAAGTGGTCATCGGCCTGCAGCAGGGCGGCAACAGTGCTATCATGACGCTGCCCGCCGCCGAGGATCCGAACCGGCAGCGCTACAACATCAGCTTCAAACACTTCCAGCGCGTCGATGGCACTTTTCAGGTGCCGGCTGGCGCCCGTGTCGCCAGCGTCGAAGTCCGGCTAATTCAGGACGGGGCCGTGCGGGCGACCCAAACCGTTACGCTTTGAGAAAGGATTCGACCATGTTTCTCAAGAAAGCCAGCAAACCGCAAAACCGCATCGATAGCCTTATTGGCGCCGGCACGAAGATCGACGGCGATGTCACCTTCGCCGGGGGGCTGCGGGTCGACGGAGAGGTGAAAGGCAACGTCCGCGCGACAGGCGAACAGGGTGGCATGCTTGTGGTCAGCGAACAGGCGGTTATTGAGGGTGAAATCCATGTTTCGCATGTGGTCATCAACGGAACCATCATCGGACCAGTCCATTCCAGTGAGTTTCTGGAACTTCAGCCACGGGCGCGAGTAACGGGCGACGTTCAGTACAGCAGTCTGGAAATGCATTTGGGCGCCATCGTGCAGGGCCGGCTGGTCCATCAGGGCGGTGCCGGCAGCAAGACGGTCGAACTCAAACTGGCATCGAGCAATTGACGCGCCGCACGAGCGCCCCTATATTGTTCAGGTCGCAACCAGTTTTCAGGAGTCTCACATGAATTCCTTAGCCGAAATGCCGTCCCCCCTGGTCTTTACCGATAACGCCGCGAACAAGGTGCGCGATCTGATCACCGAAGAGGGCAATGCCGAATTGAAGCTGCGCGTGTTCGTTACCGGAGGCGGGTGTTCCGGCTTCCAGTATGGCTTCACTTTCGACGAGGTGCAGAATGAGGACGATACCGTGATGCAGAAAAACGGGGTCACGCTCCTCATCGATCCGATGAGCTATCAGTACCTTGTCGGTGCGGAGATCGATTACTCCGAAGGACTCGAAGGCGCGCAGTTCGTCATCAAGAACCCGAACGCATCCTCAACCTGCGGTTGCGGCTCGTCCTTCAACGTTTGATCCCCAGCCGCTTCGTCAGGCCGGGTAGATCGCGCCCAGAATACGGGGCCCGGCCGCGCCGGTGACCGCGGGGAGGTTTCCCGGCCGCGCGCTGACGGTTTGGCGGGCCAGCCACGAAAAGGCCAGCGCCTCGACCCACTCGGCTCCTACGCCGTACGGCGTGGTGGATGAGACACATACGCCGGGCAAGAGATCGGCCAGACGGCGCATCAGCGCGTCGTTTTTCGCCCCGCCGCCGCATACGAGCAAATCCGCGGGAGGCGCGCACCAGTGGCCTATGGCATCGGCGATGGTCGAGGCGGAAAGCTCCAGCAGCGTCGCTTGAACATCCGCCGCATTGTCATTCCCGGCCAGGTTCGATTGCAGCCAGCGAAGATTGAATTGCTCGCGGCCGCAGCTTTTCGGTGGATTCTTGGCGAAATAGGGATCTGCACGCAAGGCGTCGAGCAGTGGCCGTATCACCACACCTCGCGCGGCCCATCTTCCTCCTTCGTCGTACGGGTGGCCGATGTGGCGCTGCGCCCACGCATCCAGGAGCATATTGCCGGGTCCGCAATCGAACCCGTGCGTCGGTGCGCTCGGACTCAACTCGGTCAAGTTAGCAATGCCGCCGATATTCGCCACCACGCGGCATCGATCGGCCGAGCGAAACAGCGCATCGTGGAATGCCGGCACCAACGGCGCGCCCTGGCCACCGGCCGCGATATCCCGCGCACGGAAATCGGCGACCACCGGAATACCGGTCAACTCGGCAAGGAGTGCGGGATTGTTCAATTGAATGGAGTACCCCGCCGCAGGATTGTGCCGGACGGTTTGGCCGTGGCAGCCGATCGCGCGAACCCCCTCGCGCTTGATGCCCGGCGCTGCCAGGAGCGCGTCGACGGCGCTGGCATACAGGCGCGCCAGGGCGATGCCGATCAGGGCAGCATGGTGCAACTCATTGATCGCGGGGTCGTGCAGCGCGAGAAGGCGTGCTCGCAACTCGCTCGGGTAAGGAAGATAGTAGGTGGCGACGATTGCCGGTCTCGCCGCATGGAAATCAGCCAATACCGCATCCACCCCATCCAGGCTGGTTCCCGACATCAGGCCGACAAACAACGTGGAGACGCTGCCGTCGCCCATTTCTTCAGTCAAGCAGTGCGAGATTCAATCCGCGGATTCGGTCGATACGCGACATCATGAGTTCCGCGTGCATCCGGAAGGGCGGAATCTGGCTTGGCTCGAGAGGCGGCGCGCTGGGAAGTGCGACGGCGAGCGGGTTCTGGTGCACGTCACCGATGCGGAATTCGTAGTGCAGATGCGGTCCCGTGGCCCATCCGGTCTGGCCGACGTAACCGAGGATATCCCCCTGCGACACGCGGCTGCCCTTTCGGACGCCTGCAGCGAATCCGTTCAAATGACCGTAGTGGGTCGTGTAGCGGCCCTGATGCCGGACGATCACCAGGTTGCCGTAGCCGCCCTGGCGCCCGACGAATTCGACGACGCCGTCGCCCGTGGTCTTGACCCGGGTTCCGACGGGTGCGGCGTAGTCGATGCCTTTGTGGGCGCGCTGCGTCTGAAGAATCGGGTGAAAGCGGGAGGATGAGAAGCCTGAGCTGATCCTGGAGAATTCAATGGGCGAGCGCAGGAACGCCTTCCGGATGTTCCTGCCGTCCGGCGTGTAGTAGCCCTGGCCGCCTGGTCCCTCGTACCAGATCCCGCGGTAGGATTTCCCATTATTGACGAACTCGGCCGCCAGAATGCGGCCGGTACGAACCAACTGCCCCCGGTGGTAAAGGCCTTCGTAGACTACGCTGAACCGGTCACCCCGGCGCAGGTCGCGGTGAAAATCGATGTCGCCGCCAAAGAGGTCGGCCATTTGTGTCGCCACGCTGTCCGGCAGGCCGGCCGCGTCGGTTGCGCCGAACAGCGAAACGCGGATTTCGCCCGACTTCATCAGCGTTCGTGTTTCCAAATGCAGTTCCGCTTCGCGGATCTGAAGGCCGCCTTCCAGCCGATCGACAAAGATTGCGTTGTCCCTCGCGCCGTTGAGAGGGAATACCAACGACTGGAGTTCGCCGCTATCGGAGGTCTTCGCAGTGACCCACTTGCCTGGCCGCAACTGCCGGAATACGGATTGTGCCTCGGCATGCTGCCGGAGGAAGGCAAACGCCTGAGGATCCTGCATGCCGAGGCGGGCGAGGAGCGATGCGACCGTGTCGCCGCGTTGGACGCGTTCTTCGCGCACGAACGGGACGGTATCCTCAGGATCGGGATCGGGCGATGGCAACGCAAGCGCTTCCACGACAACCTGCTGCTGCGTGCGGACTTGCGCGGTATCGGGTGCCGTCCCGAACGCCGCAACCATGCCAAAAAAGGACGCGCCAGCGACGGCGATGCCAACCCAGAAATGGCTCGGGCGGGCGTCGCGGATGCCT
>Ga0138256_10002619_pt1 | contig 19238 bp, 14 predicted proteins | sample KNB2016incub_MG_FD_105486 | JGI IMG/M metagenome (GOLD analysis project Ga0138256, IMG submission 105486) | Active sludge microbial communities from wastewater in Klosterneuburg, Austria - KNB2014incub_MG | ecosystem: Engineered > WWTP > Activated sludge > Unclassified | place: Austria... | reverse complement strand
AGCAAAAAAAAATGCCTGCCTGAAATTCTTTTACTTCAGACAGGCGGTTCCCATTTACGAATAAAAATACGGCTAACCGTATCTTTCTTTAAAGCGAATTTAACGCTTCCTTTATATCTTTTATATTTTTTTTCACTGGATTGATAGCGACATCAATGCTACTATCTAGTACTGCATTTGTCATGCCAAAATAGTAATTTTCATTACCGAGATGAGAAATGACTATCAATTTAGCATCCAATTTCTGATTAGTCAGGATATTTTGTACACAAAAAGAAGACGAGTCCCCATCTGCCTCCAATTTTATACTACTATTGCTGTCATTAATAACCAAATAAACCAAACTATTGTTTTTGCTAAATGCTGATGGTGTATTCAGGCAGACATCTATAACTTTAGTTTGTTGTTCCGGCTGGCTGGCTATGCAGTGCCAGTTGGATGCCCCGGATACAGATACTTTAAAGCCTTTCACATTTAATTGAGCATCATGATAACTCAAGTTCCAGGATTCATTACGAACATTTTCAGATTCACCCATCATTTTACTCCAAACAAAAGTTTCATCAATTTTTTTAGCATTATAAATCAGATAATTTAAATTATTATCTTGCGATGGAAGATATACGTCAATGGGTTTTATAATTTGCAGTGTTTTGCCGTTTTGACTGAATTTTATGTAAAATATCTTTGAGTAGTTCAATACCTTGTTTTGAAATATAGAAGACGGGCCATAAAGCAGATTACTTTTTTTGTGGCTGAATTCTTTGAACTGCATTTTTATTTCACCCGTAACCACTTGACCGGATTCATCTTGGAGGCTCTGTTCCGGGATATCAATAATTATGTTATCCGAGGCGATAAAAATGTTCCTTGTATTATTAAGAATAATTTGGAATGACTGAGGGGTTTCAACCAGTTTGGACAGCAATTCATCACTGTTTATACTGAAGGTTTGATCTGGAATAAATACGATTTCATCTTTATGGCAGGAAATAATAAGGAAAGTAACTAAAAAAAATAATATTAAACTTCTCACAATAAGATGTTGATGTCTGAAAATAAATGGGTTCGGGTAATAGATGACTTGAACATTGTAAACGCTGCCTGCAAATGATTAAAATTTAAATCTTAACCCTGTAGATATTCCGAAAGTGTTAAAATGTTGCCTTAAAGGATAATCGCCAGTGGTCATACTTTCAGTTTGAAATCTCGCGTTTGGTTCAAGCAAAAAATCCAATGATGATGTCAGATGGTAAGCCATGCTTATAGCGCCGTAACCACTAAGACCAAGTTGAGATTTAAAAATATTGCTTTCTGAATTTTGACTGCCTGTAATAGAAATTGGGTAAGAATTATCTGAATCAAGAATCATCCCTCGTTCTATAAGAGAAAGATTGAAATATACTCCAGCCATAGCTGATAAACTGAGCTTTTTATTGGCCAATAGTGTATATCTGCCGATGACTGGTATGTCAAATGATCTGAAAGTATTATACACTTTTAGTTTGGTGGTCCCGGGTATAATTACTTGCTCTTCAGTGATGATACTATCTGTAATTTTACCGTTTGTGTATACATAATCCTTGATAGTAATAATCCTGGTCTGATTGGATTCAGGGTCTATATATTCAAATTTTTCATTGATCTGGCTGTAGTTGAATCCAGTATGAAGATTCCATTTATAACTTAGATTATATCCAAATCTGGCACCTGCTGAAAATGAATACATCGTTTTTTCTGTTTGTTGACGCATATTCTTATATCCATCATATTCACTCGAAACAGATGTTAAACTCTTCATTGGGAAATCGTGCGAAAAATATACATCTACACTTTTATCCTGGTAATCGGTATTAAAAGGACATGCTTTAGCCTGTTTTTCTTTTATAAAAGGCATTTCAAATGTGATAGCCCTTGAATATTTTAGTTTTTTGTTGTTTAGTTCATTTGCAATTGAAATAGCTTCAGAAGTTTGGCGATGTATTGTTAGGTTATCCATACTATGTATTTCATTTACAAAAATACTTTCTGAGATTAACCTATTTTTAATATCATCGTGATCTGCAGTTTTATTTAAATCATCAATACTTTTGTTAACGGCTGTTTCTGAAGGAGCTTTTTTAATATTTTTAGTATTTGTAAGAGCAATTTTTTCAGATGATATCCAAGAGTCATGATTAATCTCTTTGATGTTATTTATGTTTGATTTGGTATCTGAAGCAATAGGCAAATTTACATGTTTATCAGTACGATGAATCTTGTTTTTATTGTCATTAAAAGAGTAGTAACCCAGATAAGACACCAAAAACAATAGAAATGCGGAAACAATGGTCCACCACATTCTATAAGGTTGCTTTTGCTGAGGTAATCTGGATGAAATATTCTCCCATGCTCCATCCGGGACATCCACGTTTAGATGTTCCAGTTTATTTCTGAACATTTTGTCGATATTATTCATATGGCTACTCTGTACAATTCATGCACTTTTTCCTGAAGAATACGTCTTGCTTTGACCAATTGAGATCTTGATGTTGACTCTTCAATGTTTAATAATTCGCCGATTTCCTTGTGGGAAAATCCTTCTATTGCGTACAGATTAAAAACCATCCTGTATCCATCCGGTAATGAAGAAATGAGTTTTATTATTTCTTCTTCAGACAAAGCTGAAAAAACTTCAGGTCCAGCACTGTCTTCTTTGATGTGTTCCAGACCTATCTCTTCATGGCTAACGGATTTTTTTTGATTGTTTTTTATGGCCGTATTAATAATGATGCGTCTGATCCATCCTTCAAAAGATCCCGTATATTCAAACTCAGAAAGATGAGTAAATACCTTAACAAAAGCATCCTGAAGTATATCTTCAGCTTCCAGTCTGTGCCGCGAATATCGCAAACATACAGCCATCATTTTGCCAGCGTACATATTGAAAATATCTCTTTGAGCCAGTCTGTCCTGCAACAAACAAGCTTTGATGAGTTCTTTTTCAGTACGTCCATTGACAAGTAATGGTGACATAAAAATTTATTTATTTTTAATCATGTGCATATTAAATTTCTTAAAAAATGAAAATTAATATTCTGACTCATTTAAAACTATTATTGATCAACAATTATTGCATCATCAATTTGCTCATTACCATCTCCATCATGGTCTTCCTGTCCGGCAGACTTGGCTGGGTTTTTAAATTCTGAAGGAGTCGGATTAGTCACCGTAATCTTACCTTCACTGAAGGCATCATAATCTCCATCTGCATATTGTGATGCTTTGGCAAAAAAATCATCCTTCCCTTCCATCAAAGAACCACCTGTGGTTAAGGTCTCATCTGCAAATTCTTTTTTTGGTTTTGCATCTTCTTCTGCCAAAAACTTTTCTGCTTTATCTACGGTCTCATCAAATTTTTTACCGATGTTTTCTGCTACTTCTTTTGCTTTTTCAGAGAGTACATCTTTGGCGTCACTTAATTTGTCCCAGGTTTTATCAGATGCATCAAGTACTTTTGCGCCGACATTTTCTGAAATTTCACCTGCTTTTTCTGCAACTACAGCACCGGTAGCCATCACTTTGCTACCTAAGTTTTCTGCCACTTGTCCTGCTTTTTGAACCAGTTCGTTTTCTGATATTTTGTCCACCAAATTTTCAGCCATATTCTTAGTTTTATCCAGAAAGCTTTCTGTTTCTATTTTATTTTCTGCTTTTACGTGGGTAGACTCGACAAACTCACTTGGGCTTGTGGAGACATCTTCAGTACCAGTTGCTTTTTCTTTGGCTTTATCCCAAGCAGATTCTGCAGCGACTTCTACTTTATGTGCTACATCTTTTAATTTTTCTGAAGCTTCGTCTGCCACTTCTCCCGCCTTATCCATAGCTACACTTGCTGCATCTTTTACTTCAGATGCTACTTCTTTAGTTTTGTCCCAGGCGGTTTCAGCAACAGCTTCCACTTTGTCGTAGGCAACATTTGCTTTCTCGATGACGGACTCTCTTAAACCTGCTGTTTTCTCAGAAAAATCAGAGATGGTTTCTTTAGCTGCATCCGCTAAATCTCCGGCTTTTTCTTTTGAAAAATCCACGGCATTGTCGACCGCAGATTTTGCAATTGATTCCGTTGTGAAAAATAATCTTTTCAGAGAACTTAAAAACCCCATTGTATAATTAATTTACATGAATAATAAATGTCGTAAAATTAAGTTATTTTCTTTCATATAAGTTCAAATTATCAGGCTTATTTTCTATGATGTCAATAATATTTCTGAATTTTCTTGTAGTATGTCCGATTTATATACTTTGCAAAGCTTAAATTTGCCCTATATATTGAGTTTTAAGAAATTTCGATAAAAAAAATCTTTTCTTTGAGTGTGCTGAAATCCTTTTTTAAAGATACCGTAGTATATGGTATTGCAGCGGTTTTGCCTAGATTTATTAATCTGGCGCTGGTAGCGGTTTTTACATCTGTCCTTGGAAAAGCGGATTTCTCTGATCAGACCACATGGTATGTATATGCAGCATTTATAAATGTTTTTCTAACCATGGGAATAGAGACTGCTTTTTTTCGATATTATACATCAGAGCAAGATAAAGGCAAAGTGATCTCATCAGCTTTTGCGATTTTACTTGCTACAAGTTTGCTGTTCTTAATATTCGGATGGATTTTGGCAGGGTATGCCACTGAATCTCTTGGGTTTAAGGATGCACTTTTTGTAAAAATATTGGTTTGGATTACTGTATTGGATACTCTTGCAGTAATTCCTTTTGCATACTTGAGAGTGACAGGAAGGCCAATTAGATTTATGTTGATCAAACTGACAAATATTACAGTTCTATTTATTGTTACTTTATTTTTACTATTAATGTTGCCAGATCTGACCCCAAAGTATATCGATATTTTTAGAATTTTTGGTATAAAAAGTGACTATAAGCCCGGAGTAATACATATTATTTCAGCTAATTTAGTTTCCAGTCTTATCACGTTATTATTTTTGTTTCCGGAGATGATTAAGATCAAATGGAGCATTGATAAAACGTTGATAAAAAAACTTTTACAATATGGATGGCCGATTATGGTTGGAGGCATCGCATATGCCATCAACGAAAATATGGATAAATTATTGATTCAGCACTTGATAGATAAAGATTCTAACGGGGTGTATGCTGCATGTTATAAGCTTGGCGTATTTATGACGCTGTATATTACTGCTTTTCGTATGGGAGCCGAACCTTTCTTTTTTAATCATGCGCACACAGACAATGCAAAAAAAAAATATAGCATTATTATGACTTGGTTTGTAATATTCGGATGTTTTTCGATGCTTTTTGTAACTGTGTTTATTGATCTGCTGGCAGGTTTGTTCATCAGAAATCCAATATATCTGGAAGGACTTTTTATTGTTCCGGTCATTTTATTAGCAAATCTTTTTTCAGGTATTTACAATAATCTGGCGATTTGGTACAAGCTTACGGACAGAACCAGATTTGGAATGTATATTAGTATTTTGGGAGCAGTTTTGACCATAGTATGTCTCCTGGTATTTGTACCTGTTTTGGGCATAATGGGAGGGGCAGTAGCGACCTTATTTACGTATAGTAGTATGGCTATAATTTCATGGTACCTTGGACATACATATTATCCAGTACCTTATGAACTCACTAAAATATTTTTACTCATTTCGATCACCATATTTCTGAGTGCATTGAGTTTTATTTATTTCAGAGGCCATATTATCATCAGTTGCCTGACATTATGTATATTGGGAGCTGTGGTATATCTTGTTGAGCGAAAAAATCTCCTTCCATTTATACGCTTATAATTTGACGATTTTCTATGAATTAATATCACCTATAGCTACCCACATTTAAATTACCGACCTATATAATAACTATTTTTTTCACTATTTTTATTCCATTGGTGCTAATAAGTTCAAGCAAATACAATCCCGAAGGCAATCCGCGTGTTTCTATTTTGGTATTTTCAGCGGTTAGTTTTGAAGTATTCCTGATTACTACAAGACCGGAAATATTGGTCAATTTATATTCACTAAAGGAGATAACGTTTGAAGGAGAATAAATGTTTATTAAATCTGATGCAGGATTAGGAACGATTCTTACCTGCGATTCTAATTCAGTGATATTGTTTTGGCATGCAGTTTTGACCGTATCAATGATAGATGGTTCAGAATATTTATCTCCACACTTTACTTTGTAAGTATATTCGTACAGAGTACACTCTTTAAGGCCATTTACAACTATAGTATCCTCGGCATTAATTTCTGTCCATAAATCACTCCCTTTTTCTCTTATGGATATATTTATATTGCTTGAAGTTAATGTAGTAAACACAATTTTTGATTTTTCAACTGTCCCAATTTGTAAAATAACATTATTACGACACACATCATTTTTTATAAAAACACAATAGTCTTCTACTTCCCCGTATTCAAATTCTGAATCATCGCAGGCACCATCAAAATCTTCATATGACATGATAAGCCTAAGTCTGGTAAAGCCATTAATGGCATCTAAAGGAATAATTACCATGTCTGAAATGCTGTCTTTGATTTCAAAAGGAGTTTTAAATGCCATTTCATTTTGAGTCCATATCCCATCCTGGTTATAATCGATATATATTTTATAAAAATCAGGGTAAGAAGTACCTCCATACAAGGCGCGTATCTTAAATGGGTAGGCTTTTCCTGCACTTAAACTAAAAGTTTCCAATCCTGCAAAATCTCTGTAGCCACTAACAGAAGACCCGGATATAATGGTAACACCATCAAGGGTAAAAGATTCTATCCATTCCTGAGATGCATCTTTACTTTCAAATATACAATATTCATTTTCTGTGCATTTTCCGCAATTGGAACTGGCTGTAATTTCTGAAGAGAATTCAGAAGAATTGTTATATTTTGAGCAGGCCGCTTTAAGTCTGAAAGTATAGCCGGTGCACTCTGGAATATTTCGGATGGTGAATGTAGGTTCCGTCAAAATAGTGTCTCTCCATTCGTTCTTATCATTTTTATATTCCACAAAATAATTAGCTTCATCAGTTTTTTTCCATACAAGAGTTATCGTTGAGTCGCCGGATACAATATTTTCAACTATAGGGATATTACAACATCCTGCTGTTTTTATGAATTTGGAATAGCTGTATTCGCCAGGTAATAAGCCGCAATCACTTCCCAGCTGTACTTCGTATTCTGAACAATAATCCAGGCCTGTAATAATTTTATTATTTCCCGGGTTTTTCACTTCAATCCATGAATTTTGGTCAGTGCGACGATATCTCATCGTGATTTTAGAAGATCCATGATCAGAAATCCATGAGATCTTCATACTTAGGTCATCAGCCAAAAGTGTTATACCGGCTGGTGGCGAACAGGTTTCACATAGTTTTAAAAGATTGGAAAGCGATCTGAAAGCATTTAGTTTCCCACCCGTAGTAGTTATTCCTTCCAGGCTTGCATTGGGTACGGTTCCATGAAATATCATATCTTTTGCCACCAAAGCTGCAGCAGCCGGATCAGAACTTACTAGATTTTGGAAAACACCACATGGGGCAGAATATAAAAGACCAATCATTCCGGTAACATGGGGTGTAGCGCCCGAAGTACCGCTAAACCCACCGTACGCTGTTCGGGTGACAGTATAAGACTGATGTCCATAAGCGCCCAGATCTATCGTCTTTCTACCAAAACCTGCATTGGCAACTTTAAAGTCTGATTTATTGAGATTGGTGACTGAAATAAGGTATTCGCTGGCACAGGATGTCGGTAAATCTCCAAGGACATCAACATCTGTATTGCTATTGGTAGTAGCACCGCAGTTCAATATACCAACCTGACCCAATACGTCATACATGGCACACCATAGTGGAGCTTCATTGGCCTGTGCATAATCAATTCCCCAGGATGCATTGGTAGCCACAACAAAAGCTCCATTGCTTCCATTTGACTCATTATACAATTTTCTCATTTTGTAAGCATATCCATAAGCTGCAAGTGCATTCGCCTCAGTTTCTTTATGATAGTCTACAATCATGAGTTTTACGTTCCAGTTTACCCCAGTGACTCCTTTCCCATTATTACCTTTTGCTCCTATTATACCTGCCACAGGAGTGCCATGTGTTCCCCCTGCATATACATTGTCATCATCAAACTCTACATTCCAGCCTTTGTAGTCATCAATGTACCCATTGTTGTCATCATCAATACCATTCGATGGAATTTCATTGTAATTGATCCAGAGATTGTCTTTTATATCTTCGTGATTGGCATTAATACCGTCGTCAATAACACACACAACTATCGTATCTCCGGAAGGGGTAAGTCCGCCGGTCGTGATATCCCAAGCAAGTTCCATATCCATATCAGCCCCTTCAATACCGCCCGTAGAGCCAGTATTGATGTATTGCCATTGTTTATTGAAATCAGGGTCATTGGGTATTATTCTTGGCCTGATCAGTCTGTTTTTTTGTACATTATCAAACTTACCAAAAGCACGAATTTGTCTTTCAAACTCCAGTTCATTAACACTAGTAAAATCTATTTTTAATACCCAAAGATTTAATGGTTCTTTCATAATTTGTTTGGCTGAAAAGCCATCAAATGTTCTTTTTGCTCTGGAAGATGAAAGTTGTTTTCTGAAGATATTCAGGTCTTTTTCATCATTTACCTGCACGATAAATTCGCCCTGAACATGATTAAGTTTTTGACCATGTAGTAAAGCAATAGTGCCAGTCAGGAAGAATATTATATACAAGAATCTGAATTGCAAATGAACCATGCTTTCAATTTTCGTCAAAATTAAAACAATAATATTAAATGATTAAAAAAAGGTGATGAATTTGTGTGTTTGGTGACTATTTATTAAAAATGGACAGGTATTATCACCTAATTTTTTATAAATTAAGAAAAAAATTAATATATTGTTTGTTACATATTATAATTTATTACTATATTTGTACTTTTTAAAGGTTTTTAATTAATTACCTGGTCATGAATAAGAAAATTCATTTTACTTTGTTTGCTGCCTTGCTGTTGCTGAGTTTTACAACTTTTGGACAAAAGCAGCTTAAAAAAGCAGAAATACTGTTTGAAAACGGCGAGTATTCAAAAGCTGCGGAGTGTTTTAAAGCGCATCTTAAATCCCAGCCAACGGATTATATTGCTATGGCAAATCTGGCAGAATCTCTGGCGCTTACGGGTGATTTGGGGCAGGCGGATTTATGGTACAAAGGAATTCCCTCCGGTGCTGAAGTTGATCCAAATACGTTTAAAAAACATGGAGACTTATTAAAAAAAATGGGTCATTATAATGAAGCCCTTGCCAGCTACAAAAAACTTATAGCATATAATTCGGAATTGGCAGATCATTGTATACGCAGTTGCGAATTTGCAGTTAGGAGCATGTCTGACAGACCCGCTTATGAAACTTTTGTATTGCCTGCGAGCAGCTCAGCTTCTGATTTTGGTTTGACATTTTATAGAGACTTGCCGGTGTTTTCTTCATTTAGGGAAGATATCCTTATGACAGAAACGGAAAAGGAAATGAATGAAAGGACATCAGCGCACAGATCTTTTCTGTATACACCAAGTAAGAACAGACTTGGATTCATAAAAGGACTAAATGGTAAGCTAAATCACATAGGGCCTATCAGTTTTGCAGCTAATGGTAAAAAATGTGCCCTTATAGAATCGAGATTAGAGGAAAATTATTCTTTTCTTCAAAATGGTAAAATGTCCAGTGTATCCATTGCAGAAGTAAATGAACGAGGTGAGATTACATCTTCTGTACCTTTTGCATTTAATGAAGTGGGATCTACCATTAATTCAGCACATTTGGCATTTGATGGTAGTGCATTATATTTTTCGTCAGATAGAAGCGGTGGATATGGTGGATTTGATATTTATGTAAGTTATCATACAAATGGAACATGGTCATTGCCAAAAAATCTTGGCAGTTCTATCAATACAGAAGGCAATGAAGTAACGCCTTTTCTGAGAAAAAATGTATTATATTTTGCTTCTGATTATCATCCGGGTCTGGGAGGATATGACATAGTGTATAGCGAAGTGGTCAATGGAAACTGGATGCTTCCTCAAAATCCCGGTTATGGAATAAATTCACCGGCGGACGATTATTTTCCTGCTTTCAATAGCCTTGGCGAATTATACATCACATCAAACAGATTGGGTGGAAGAGGAAATAATGATATCTATAAAACACTTCAACTTGATGATGACTTAGAGACAGAAGAAGAATATGCAAATATTCCTCCTGCAGTAAGTCTGGAAGCATTGGCTACAGAAACGACAAAACATACAGTCAATACTGAATCAGCTACTCAGGTGTCTATGAAGGAAGTGGAAGCAAAAAATGTAGCATTTTCTTTACCGGAATTTGATTCGAAAAAAGTAGGTACAAATGTGTCATTGGATTTTTCTCTGGAAGGGGCAAGAAGAATTGGATTGAATGAGCTCATTCCAAATACGGAAGTATTTTTTATCCAGCTGGCTTCCATGTCATCTACCAAGCCAAATTTTGATAAATTTAAGCCTTTGCTGAGATATGGTAATATTTACAAAATGCTCAATAATAAAACTATAAAAGTTAGACTTGGGTATTTTACCGAAAGAAAAGAGGCAGAAGAAATTCTTTCTAAAGTGAGACTTATCGGTTATAAGGATGCATTTCTGGCTTTTGAAATTCTGAATACTGCTCAAATGGAACTGGTGCTCACAGGAACAGATGATGAAAGTTTTTCTGATAAGGGAAATTTTAACACCAAAAATCCGGAAGTAGAAAAGTCTTACAAAACAGGCAATAAGTATAAAGTCAGATTAGCTTCGTATGAAGACCCAATATGGTTTGATGTAAATAAAGTGAAAGACCTTGGACGTATTGAACAATGGACAAAAGGTGGATGGACTATATTTATTCTTGCAGGGTTTAATGATCTTGAAGAAGCAAAAAAAGCACAGATACAATCTTTAAACAGAGGATTTAAAACCGCAGAAGTGGTCATAGACAACGGAGGAATACTCGAAAGGCTAAAACAAAATTAAAAAAAAAGACTTAGAGATTTATAAAAACAGGGTAGATGTGCAAACATAGACCCTTTTTTTATCATGCAAGTAGGCCCGTAATTCTTTTTATTTGCTGAACTTTTTTAAGTATTGCATCCAGCAAAGTTAACATTATAAAACCGGATGTAACCATGCCTATCATAGATATGACCTTTTCGTCCATTGAAGGCATGAAAGTTATACTTGGTTCTGCACTTTTTATTATGGTTACTGCATAAATTATTATAGCTACAGCTACAAATGACAAACCTATAATCCATTTTATTGGCAATATATTTGTTTTTATTGATACTTTTTGCTCTCTCAGTTCTATGGCAACTTTTTGCACCAGCTGAGTTTTAAAATCAGGTCTCATAGTTATTTTAGCTACACTCAAAAGTTGGTCTTCCAAATCAACAATCAATTCATAAGATTTTCTGAATTCAGCATCAGTATTTAGAAGGTTCACCACCGATTCTCTTTCTTCATCGGTGCAGGTATTATCGATATACTTCCAGATCAATTCTTCCATGATTCATTACATTTATATTTTTTCAAAATATTTGTTCGCATGCAGAGAAAGTTCTTTCCTTGCCCTGAATAACTTAATTTTAATATTACTTTCTGATAGTCCGGTAATTTCCATTAACTCTTTGATATTTTTTTCTTCCAGATAAAAAAGGGATACTATTGTCCTGGCCTCTTCATCCAAATGTGACAATAAAGATAAAATGTTTTGTTTGGTCTCATTGGAATTCACTTCATCATCTGCTTTGGATGGGTGTGCGATATCAATGCTTGTACTTATATCAGAGGTATATTTTATTTTTCTTCTATAATCTATCGCGGTTCTGTATGCTATGGTATAACACCAGGCTTTGAAAGAAGATCTGATATCATATGACTCTATAGCTTTCAACGCTTTCATGATCGCATCCTGAGAAGCTTCTTCGGCTTCAGAAGTGTTAAGCAGAATTTTGTAACAGACATTATACATAAACTGCCCATAACTTTCAATAAAGGTATGGATGGTTTTTCTGTCTCCTTTTAGCAAGAGACGAATCCACGTATTGTCAATGATTAAATCCTGCATATACATATATATCACAATATACGTATGGTACTGATATTGGGTTACAACCAGAAATAAATATGTTGGATAAAAAAAAATATTTTTATTTTGTAACCTGGGTAAACTTACTTTCGTAATGAAAGTGAACAAATAAATATAAATAAAATGGCAAGCGAAATTATTGGAATTACAGGTTTTTTTATCACCATGATTGTTTTGGTAGTTACATATTTTAAAACCAGACACACAGAAAGAATGGCTTTGATTAATAGCGGCAGAACTGCCCGAATATTTGATGCAAATGATGGAGAGTCAAATAGTGCCCTGAAGCTTGGATTATTTTTACTTTCTATTGGTTTAGGCTTATTGGTGGGACTTACGGTAGATAACATACTGGACACAGAACCGGCAGGTGTTTTTGTCTGTATTCTTATATTCGGTGGTGTATCCCTTATATTATACCATAGTTATGTCTCTGGAAAAGATAAGGAAAAGATCAGTGAAATAGATGAAATAGTCTGAAAGCTAAAAGAATCTCAAATTATATTTAAAAAGCGCTTTGGTCATGTTTGGCTGAAGCGCTTTTTTATTAAAATCCATTGAAAAAGAAAATAAAAAAGAGCACCCTTTTTGCAAAGGAATGCTCTTCAGTCTTGGTTATTAAAAGAGTAAATTTTTATGACAGACTACTCAGCGTCTGCAAAATATTTTATCATGGAATTGATATCTTTATCTAATCTTAATTCCGGTGCAATATCAAATATTATTTTATGTTCATCAAAATTTTCTAATAATGCTTCTTCCAATAATTCCATGCATTCTTCTTTATCTTTAAGGAGATATGCTGTAATGGCTCTGCAATATATCAGGTCTGCTCCATAAGTATGATCTTCTGCTTCATCAAGTACCTGAAGTGCTTCGTCATATAAACCCAGTTTAATAAGAAAACAAATGTATTCTTTCCAGTACAAGGTTTCTTCAGGCCCGGTTTGGGTAGCCATTTGAAAATTGATGGTAGCTTTATTATAATCTTCTACCGCAAGATATGCTTTTGCGAGTCCAAGATAATATTCCTCTCTTCGATTTTCGAGATCTATGGCTTTATGGTATGCATTGATGGCATTATACCAAACCAAATCTTTTGCATAGCACTCTCCCAAGAGGAAAAAAGCTTCATCATTGTATCCATCCAGCTTTATTGCTTTCAGTAGCCATTGTTTTGCTATTCCGATTCTGTTTAAAGATATATAACAATGTGCAATATTGACCATTAACTCATTATTTGGTCCGAATTTGCTGTTGGCTTCGATGTAAATTTCCAGTGCTCTCTCAAAATCTTTGATTTGCAGGCAAGTGTCTGCACAATCCAGATAACCACTTTCGAAATCAGGGTTAATAATAAAAGAATACTCAAGTGCATCAATGGCTTTCTCATACTCCCAGATACAATTATATCCATGGCCCAAATTGTACCATGCCTGATAGTTGTATGGATCTTTTTCAATGATATATTTATGTAGTTCTACACTATCATCATATCTTCTGGATAATTCTGCACTGATCCATACTCTTTCCATAGCTTCTTCATTCTTACTATCTATGGTCACTGCATTTGCCAGAGCATCATACATGGCATTATAATCTTTCATATGTTCATATATAAAAGATTCGGCAATAAGTATATCTACAGAATCACTTTTAGTCGCACCGACTCTGAGGTCTTCAAGTATTTCATGTGCTTCTGTAAATTGTTTTTTTATTGCCAGAGCACGCGCTTTAATGATGCTGATTTCTCTTTCGAATGGGGCTATACTTTCAGCTATTTCCAGAGCAACAAGACAATCATTTATTTTGTTGCTATTTAATAATAATCTGGATTTTATGATATAGAATTCTGATCTGTATTTATATTGTTCGATAGCAAAATCTGCAACTTCCAGTGCTTTTTCGAATAAATACTCATCTTCGTAATACTCTAATAACTGTAAATATACCTTTTCATCCAAGTACCCTACCTCCCCCTGATCAAATTTACTCTCAAAATCAGATACGAGGTTTATTAGGGCTGAATCTCGTTTTATTTTGTTTTCCATATGTTAATTACTGAGTCCGGGATTAAAAGACGGTGTAAATATAGATATTATTCGTTCCGTGGTATCTTTTTGAAAAAAGATTTTATCCACATTTTTAAAGTTTTTTTTTGTATAAATTATAGTTATATATGACTGTAAATCAATTACATATGAAGATATAGTCTTTTTGAGTGTTAATTAACACATTATGAAACACATGTTAATACATGAATGAATTTTGTTAATTGAAGTTCAAAATCAGCAATAAATTTAACCATTTAAACAGAAATTTTTTCAGTCAGCCTTAAATTTGAAAGTTAAAACTGATAAAACCTTGCAAAAAAAATATTTAGGATCCGGAGAAGTATGATGTCGCAATTGTCTCTTTGAACTTTTGAAAAAGTGTAATCGGAGCACGTTCATTTTTCAAAACATCAGATTTAATGGCACCAAATTTCTTAAATATGTTTTGGTTGGCTACTGAAGAATGAAGAATGTGTGGTTTCCCGGAGTTATTTTTTAGAAAAGCATCAAAAAGCAATATCTCAGCTTCGCGGTCATTTTGGCTACCTGTGTATGTGGTGTAAGTTTTATTGATATCAGAAATAAAAAATGCAAAAGCGCTGGTGTTTTTTTTCAGATTGATGACTTTATAACAAGAGCCAATACCCCGTTGGATAGCATTGTAGAGTAGTCTATACAAAATATTTTTTTCATGATCTTTAAGCTTTTCCTGAGCAAGAAATATTTCAGGTTTTTCTATTGCCGCAAAAGAAAAATCATCAGAATTAAAGTGGTCAATTTCAGATCTTGTTTCAGTGGTATAGTTATTTATAAGTTCATCATATGAATCGTTTAAATGTATATGGTGCAAAGATGTCGATTTAAGCTTTGATCCATCTATCTTTTGCAGCAGCAAAGTTATTTGATCATTGAATGGATAAGAAAAACAGCCGGCAGATGATTTCCATTTTGAATAAAATGTTCCGATTCTACTTTCTGTCAAAGCATTGACTGTATAAGGCCCGCAGGATGGAATAAGGTCAAGCTCAAAATTTGACCAGTTTTTACGAGGGATAGGCATGACCGATTGATAATCTCCTTCTATCCATGCGTCCCATTCTTTCACAACACTCCGCAGATACCAATAGTATCCATAGACGTTACCATTTGGCGCATAATGAACTGTTCCATTCCATTTGTTTTTGTCAATTTTTTCAAAAGGAACAAATTCCGGATTCATACATCTATTATTAAGTATACAAAGGGAAGTCTAACATAAAATGATTGACTTTGTTCTTAATTTCTTTTAGCCTGGATTCATTTTCCCTGTTCATGATGGCATCATCCACCCATTCTACGATCTGCTCACAATGTTGCTCTTTAAAACCTCTGGTAGTTACTGCAGCGCTTCCAACACGAATACCAGATGTATGTAGGGCAGGTCTGCTATCAAATGGCACCATATTTTTATTGATGGTGATGTCTGCTTTGACCAGTGCATTTTCGGCATCACGTCCGGATATATCTGTTGACTTAGCTCTCAGGTCTATGAGCATCATGTGATTATCAGTGCCGCCAGAAATGATCTGATAACCTTTGGCTACAAATGTTCTCGCCATAGCATCTGCGTTGGCGATGACCTGTTTTCCGTATTCTTTGAATGATGGATCTGCCGCTTCTCTGAAGGCAATAGCTTTTGCTGCTATGACATGTTCCAACGGCCCTCCCTGCATACCGGGAAATACTGCGCTGTTCAATATAGCAGACATCATTATCGGTTCTCCTTTTTTAGTAGTTCGGCCCCACGGATTTTCAAAGTCCTTACCCATCATTACTATACCTCCTCTTGGGCCTCGCAGGGTTTTGTGTGTGGTGGAAGTGACAATGTGGCAATGTTCCATCGGATCATTTAATAAATCAGCAGCAATGAGGCCAGCCGGATGTGCAATATCTGCAAGCAATAATGCACCGACCTCATCCGCTATTTCTCTGAATCTTTTATAGTCCCAGTCCCTGGAATATGCAGAAGCACCACATATGATCAGTTTTGGAAGTGCTTCACGGGCTTTGGTCGCTACTTTTTCCATATCTATACGACCTGTTTCTTCTTCTACGCCATAAAAATTGGCTTTATATACTTTTCCGGAAAAGTTTACCGGAGAGCCATGTGATAAATGACCTCCATGAGATAGATCAAATCCTAAAATAGCATCTCCCGGCTGTAACAAACCCAGAAATACCGCAGCATTTGCTTGTGCACCAGAGTGTGGCTGAACATTGGCATATTCAGCCCCGAACAGCTCACATAATCTGTCGATAGCAATCTGTTCGATTTTATCTACAACTTCACAACCGCCATAATATCTTTTTCCTGGATAACCTTCAGCATATTTATTCGTAAGACAACTGCCCATGGCTTGTATTACTTCATATGAAGTAAAGTTTTCTGATGCAATAAGTTCTATGCCTTGCCGCTGACGTTGCAATTCCTCCGAAATAAGATGCTGTATGACCTGATCCATAAGTGATTTTTTATTTTGAAAGTCACAAAGGTAAATATTCAATGCGATTATGGGGCCAGAATTATACTTAGAATTTTAAAGTTATTTGTTTCTGTATGATGATTATTAATTTTATTAGAACTAGTCGGTCCGGACAAATTTTTATGCGCACACTATAAAGCACATCCCTATATTCATTTTCTGACTAGCTGACCTGTTGATGTTACCCCTTTGATGTACAGTTTTTGGATCAATTTCATAAATACGATGGCAGTAATGAAAGCATCGCCATCAGCCGTATGCCGTGCTTTTGGGATAACCTTAAATCTGGAACAAAGTTTGTCCAGGGTATATTCTTTTCTATCCAGACTGTCAGGGTCTGTTGTATGATCCAGTCTTCTGGCCAGGTAAGATGTATCTAACAAGTTGTTTTTCAGGTCACCACCACCATTTTTTCTTGATAGTTTATTCAGCATAGCAATATCAAATGCAATATGATGACCTACGATAATATCCGAACCAACAAATTTGAATAAGGCGGCGATAGACTCAGCTTCTGACTGTCCTTTGATGTCTGTCTGTACCAATCCATGTATCGCCACTGCATTTTGCGTCTGCAACTGTTGATTTTTTACTATAATAGATAGTGAATCTGATATATTTATAGTATTATTAATTATTCTAACAGCGCCTATAGAAAGAATGTTGTCCTGACCCAGGTCTAAGCCTGTAGTCTCTGTATCCAGTATTACAAATGACTGCTCGTGAATTGATTTTTTAAGATCAGGCTTGTAATAAGCTTCAAGATATTGAAGGTAAAAATCAGCGTACGTTTTTGTGTCTGAAGTAGTTTTGCCAATGATTTGTTTGAGTTTACTCCACATTATAATATCCCACCTAATTGAAACCTGATTTTGATTAATTTCTGTAATTCATCTATGGGTTGGAATGCATTTCGCAGCAATAATCTATCCATTTTGTCCATTTCATTGGGTTGAATATATCTACCCGAATCATTTTTTGAAAAACCATGTTTTGTGCGTATCCTTATTAAAATTTCGTAGGCATCAGCAGCCATTTTATATAGTTCTGCATTTTGTGGCTCAATGTCAGCAAGGGCCAAAAATCTTTTGCAGGTATTATTTTCACCACCAGTCCTATTAGCAAGAGTGAGTAATCGCGAAGCATCGGTAAGTGGCATCATTGCTCTCAGTTTGATATCAAAACTATCCTTATGTTCACCATTTTTTTCAACAATAAAATTTCTAAAAAATGATAACGGAGGTGGATTTTCTAAAGCATTTTTAGCCAGAAGATGTAAAAAAACTTCTTGTTTATCCATCAACTGAAAGATATGATCTGTGAGTGATGTTACCAATGATTTTTCACCATATACCGGTCTATAGTCAAAGAAAATGGTACACATCATGATCTCTTTTTCGCCAGGTTGATATATCCATCGATGGAAAGTTTGCTGCCACTCTTCTACACTTTGACACCAGGAAGGATTGGAAGCCATCATTTCAGCGGGACAGTATTCATATCCAACTACATGGAGAATGGAGGTAACTTCTGTAGCCAGTCTAATACACTTTTCTTTAATATCGGGTATCGAGTCATTCTGCATATAAATAAGCGCGTTATCCTGATCAGTGCGCAGTAATTGTTCTTCTCTGCCTTCACTTCCCAGGGCCAGCCAGCAATATTTTATTCCTTTATATAGCTCCTTCCCGAGTTTGGCTTCAGACAATCTGATGGCTTGTTGTATTATTTCATCATTAATGCCTGATACTACTTGGGTGATAAATGATATGGATACTTCTTGGGCTATATACTTTTTAATCAATCTTTCTACTTTGTCTCTGATACGTTTTAACTGTTCACCTGACTGCGACTTCCTGATTTCACGGATAAGAATAGAAGGATTGTCTGCTTGTTGCACTACTAGATCATGTTCTGAAACTACACCGATGAGTTTACTTTGAATGGTACCATCCTGAGTGACAGCAAGATGATTTATTCGGTTTTTGATCATCAATATCTGGAGTTCTGAAATACTCAGACCAGGTTTGACACAAATGACTGGCGATGACATGATAAGCGATATATTTTCCTTTTTACGGATATCGCCTGCTACTACTTTTATTCTGAGATCCTTGTCAGTCACAATTCCGATGGGTCTGATTTCCTGATCACAGACTACAATAGAGCCTATCTGATGAGTAGCCATTGTTACTGCCGCTTCCTGGATGGTATGTTGAATATGGCAATAGACAGGTGTTTTTTGGGTATCGATAGCAAAAAGTTCTGTATAGACATTTTCTGAATTATTGCTGTCATCGGACCTGGGCGATGTCGATTTTTTGTAAAACATATTGCCACTTCCTACTGCAAAATTTGACGCAAGGAAAGCCAGAATTTTGGGATGATGTGTAAGGTAAGGTAAAAAGTCTTGTGTTCTAATACAGTAAAGAATGGTATCTTCTGATGATTTTGCTGTGAGTAAATATGGTGACTCGGCCAGCAATGGTCT
>Ga0138256_10002618_pt1 | contig 19248 bp, 13 predicted proteins | sample KNB2016incub_MG_FD_105486 | JGI IMG/M metagenome (GOLD analysis project Ga0138256, IMG submission 105486) | Active sludge microbial communities from wastewater in Klosterneuburg, Austria - KNB2014incub_MG | ecosystem: Engineered > WWTP > Activated sludge > Unclassified | place: Austria... | reverse complement strand
ATCCAAACACCAGTTAAAGGGACTCGTTTTTGATCTGCGCAATAATCCGGGAGGCTTGTTGAATGAAGCCGTAAACGTCTCGAATCTTTTTGTGGAACGCGGACAAGACATTGTCAGTACCAAAGGAAGATTGAAAGATCTGGATAGAACATACAAAGCACTCAATGAAGCTGTTGATCCCGGTATTGCTCTCGCAGTATTGGTAAATAGCGGTTCGGCTTCCGCTTCAGAAATTGTTTCCGGTTCTTTACAGGATCTTGACAGAGCCGTGATCGTTGGTCAACGAACTTTTGGAAAAGGACTGGTTCAAACAACACGACCACTTTCCTACAATACACAATTAAAAATAACTACAGCAAAATATTATGTCCCCAGTGGTAGGTGTATACAAGCCCTGGACTATTCTCACCGAAATGAAGACGGCAGTGTTGGGAAGGTTCCGGACTCACTGCTTACCGAATTTAGTACACGTGCAGGCAGAAAAGTATTTGATGGCGGGGGAATCTTACCGGATGTGAGTATGGATGCATCTAAACTCAGCAATATCAGTGTGAGTCTGCTGAATAAAAACCTCATCTTTGATTACGCCACGCGCTATCGCAGGGCACATCCTGAAATTGCTTCTGTGAATGATTTCGTATTGACAGACGCAGATTTCAATGATTTTGCGAATTTCCTTTCGGATAAAGATTATGATTATACGACACGAAGCGAGAAAGCAATGGAAGACCTGAAAAAGAATAGTGAAGATGAAAAATACTATACTGATATTCAACGGGAATACGAAGCCTTGAAATTAAAATTAGCGCACAACAAACAAGCGGATGTAGAGAAGAATAAAAATGAAATTTTACAATTGCTGGAAGAAGAAATTATATCGCGCTATTATTATCAGTCGGGACGGATTGAAACGGCACTCCAACACGATGCTGAATTAAAAAAAGCAATGGAAATTATCCATGACCAGTCTGTTTATTCGAGCATTCTTAAAGGAAGTTTGAAAGCAGATGCAGGTAAAAAATAAATGCCTCTGAGTTTGAAACGGAAAGAATACCAATATAGTTATTCCCTTTCTCCCGGGTCAGAATTGGATGAGAAGTTGCATCAAATCAAAGTGAGTTTATATCAAAAAGCGGACATTCCGGAAACCGTAGTATTGAAGGGATGAAAGAGCGGAAAAAATGAGTTCATTTCTACGACTGCGTAATTCGAATTATCTTTTATTTTGGGGCTTGTGCCTTCTTGTCACCGGCTTGCCTGTTTCTTTATTTCTGACCAGCCTTTCTCAGTTTTTTATTGTCGGATCATTTTTCCTGGAAGGTTCTCCTGTCGAAAAGTGGAAACGTTTTTTAACAACAAAAAGCGCTGTGCTGCTTGCAATTCTCTGGTTATTACATGTCCTTGGCCTGGCCTGGACACAGGATTTGCAGGAAGGACTGAAAGATATCCGCATTAAACTACCGCTGCTGATTCTGCCTTTTGTATTATCCGGATCAGAGCCCTTGAAACCTGGACAATTCAGAATTATCCTTGTTCTTTTTATCACCTCCGTATTTGCAGGGTCCCTTGTTGCAATAGCAGTACTCAAAGGACTGCTTCCTACGAAAGCACCAATTTACGATATCCGGGAAATTTTTAATCTCGGTGTTTCGCATATTCGTTTTGCACTTTTCACTTGCCTTGCTGCCATCATTGCCGGGTATTTACTCCTTGAAAAATCTCAGGAAAAAACGAAAGTGAAAAAAGTTTTCCTTATCATTCTCATTTTCTGGTTTATCGCTTTTCTATTTATCATTGAATCCATCACCGGCATTTCGATTGTACTATTAATTGGCTTGATTTTACTTTGGTCCATCATCATCCAACGGACTTCACTTTATGTACGGATTATCGCGGGTGTTTTGTTGGTCTCAATCCCACTTTCATTGTATTTAATTCTTAAGGATTTTGTTCATACATATTCGCCAAAACCACCGGAAGCACTTCGTTATGATCTAAAAACAAAACAAGGAAACTTGTATTTTTTTGACACAACCAATACTCAGGTAGAAAATGGAAGCCGGGTGTATGCCTATATCTGCGAAGAAGAGATGCGGAATGAATGGAACAAGCGGAGCGAAATTCCATTTGATTCTCTGGATGAACGAAAGCAGCCAATCAAATCAACTCTGTTGAGATTTCTTGCATCGAAAGGATCTTACAAGGATGCGGAAGGTGTTGCTCAGTTAACAGAGGAAGAAGTAAAATCGGTAGAACACGGAATTGCGAATGTTTATTATCAGCATTTATCGAGCATCAAGAGCAGGATGTTACAGATCTTGTGGGAATATCATGAATACAGCAGAGGAGGCGATCCCAGTGGTCATTCCGTCACACAGCGGCTTGAATTCTGGAAAGCAGCAGTTGGAATTATTGCAGCAAAGCCTTTAGCGGGAGTCGGCACAGGCGATATGCGTGCGGCTTATCAGCAGGAATACGAACGGATGCAAACGAAATTGACTCCGCATTATCGTTTGCGTGCACACAATCAATACCTGGCGATTGGTGTTGCACTTGGATTGCCTGCATTGCTATTTTTTATTTTCGTCTTATTTATTCCCTTGATGAAAGAAATTCGTGAGAAGAATTTTTTATTTCTCGCATTCTGGTTAATAGCCATTTGCTCCATGATTACTGAAGACACTTTGGAAACACAGGCAGGAGTGACTTTTGTTGCCTTGTTTTGGTCTTTGTTTGTTTTCTCCAACCCTCACCGGAAAAGTGCGGAATTAAAATAAACCCTCGCCTTTATTCATTCTGTTTATCCGGGAACATCATTTTTCCGATTCAATTCCCGAAGTCGGGAATACTTTATAAAGGTTGCGTGTGCCGTTAGTCGGGCAATGCGGAATCCATAATATCCATCCATAAAGCCACCCAAAAAGAGATAATCACGGATGAACCGGAATGCAGGCCTCCACAACAATGTAAATGCAGAAGCCTTCTTGCCAGTTTGAAAAGCAGCCAATGCTCCTATCTCTGAAAATTTTTTCCCCTGAGCAATATGTTCCTCAAGAGAATAATAAGAATAATGAAGAAGGTCCCCTTTGATTCTGCCAATGGATCGTGGGTTGACCGGAATAAACCGGTCGTGCGGATTGGCTCCTCCCCATTGTCCTTTATTCCTATTGAACAATCGAACTTTACGATCTGGATACCAGGCACCATGCCGAATCCAGCTGCCGCAATAATTGCTCAGGCGATTCATTTCATAAGCATCGAGAAACCAGTTTTCTTTGGTACTGAGTATGCTTTCCTTTAATTCCGGAGACAATGCTTCATCCGCATCAAGAGAAAGAATGTAAGGGAATTTAGGCTGCTGAAGCGCAAAATTCTTTTGTTCTATGTAACCTTCAAATTTATTTTGAATAAAAACGGCGCCGAACTTTTTCGCAATTTCCGGGGTGCGATCAGTGGAAAAGGAATCGACCACGACAATTTCATCAGCGATGCCAGATAAAGATTCCAGGCAACGCGCCAGGTTGCGTTCCTCATTAAAGGTGATAATGACAACAGAAAGCTGTACCATAAATATCAACGTCTGCAAGTTAGGTATATTTCTTATCCTCATTTTGATTCCCTCATTGATTCTTGTTTCTTTGTGATCACCAAATCTTTGAATCTCCTTTGGACAAACTTCCGGTTCTACTTCAGCAAGTCATGCAAGGCGACAGAAAAGCCCTGGCACGTGCCATCACCCTGGTGGAAAATGATCAGGAAGGCTATCAGGAATTTCTGTTTGCCATACCAAGAGAAAACACGGTTCCTGTCGTAGGGATTACCGGTCCCCCGGGAGCAGGGAAAAGCACTCTTATCAATGCAGTAATACGGAAACTCAGCGCCGAAGGAAAAGATATTGCTGTAGTCGCAGTAGATCCAACATCTCCATTCAATTACGGATCACTACTCGGTGATCGTTTGAGAATGGCAGAACATTTTACAAATCCATCCGTATTCATTCGTTCTCTGGCTACCCGCGGATCCCTTGGTGGTTTATCCGAGAAGATCATTGAAATTGTGGATGTGATACGGGCAGCCAAATTTGATATGATCATTGTCGAAACTGTCGGAGTAGGACAAAGTGAAGTTGAAATAGCTGGTCTGGCAGATACAACTGTAGTTGTTGTGGTACCTGAATCAGGAGATGAAGTTCAAACCCTGAAATCTGGAATTATGGAAATTGCAGATGTTTTTGTTGTTAACAAATCAGATCGAGAAGGCGCCGATCAACTACAACAGAATCTCAGAAAGTTAATGTCCCATCCAAAAAATGGAAACTGGAACGTACCTGTGATCAAATGTTCTGCAACAAAAAATGAAGGTGTAGAGGAAATCATTTCGAAAATCCGCGAACATCAACAGTCAGGTTCTTTCAGTGAGAAGCAGGCATTTTTGCTTACAGAAAAAGCCTACCGACTTATTCAACAGAAAAGAATGAAGGCGATTCATAAAAAAGATCTGAATGAAGCTTTGGCAAAAGCGGCACCTAAACCAGATTTTAACTTGTATCGATTTGCAGATCAATTCAATAAAGAAAAATTGTGATATTCCAAAATAGTCGTAAATTGACTCGCTTTTAACATCGTATGACCCAACGATACGAGGACGGATTTTTATTGTATTTGCTTCGGCGCCTGTGTTTCACAGCTTGTCTTTTGCTTGGCATTGGTTTAAACCATGCCGGAGCTCAAGCATTCTGGATTGAAACATTTGGAAGTACCGCACCGAATTCGTGTGACCAGGGAACTGTAGCCGGCGGTTTCAATTCAGCCAATGGTACATGGACAGTTACAGCACTTTCTCCTGAAGACCCGGATGCAAACAAGTGGTACATCAGTGCAACTGAGCCGGGCATGCCGGCAGGAGATTGCTCTTCACAAGGTTGTCACATCAATTCACAATACACTGACAGAACTTTGCATGTCGGTAATGTAGCCACTTCACCAAATGCTCTCACCTTATGTCCGACAGGTGATTGCGGGGCAATTTACGATGCAGGAGGATTTCAGAATGTTGTGTTTACAAATTCAAGAGCAGAGTCGCCTACTATCAATTGTGCCGGTCAAAACGGAATCATTTTGTATTTCAATTACTTTATGAATGCGGATGATCCGACAGGTAACGATAATCTCTCTGTAGAATATTTTGATGGTACCATCTGGACAACAATAGCAGATCCTCCACCTACTGATCCATTGTGTGGACAAGGGTTCGGACTCTGGACAGCTTATGCAGTTGCTCTTGGTGCAAGTGCAGATAACAATCCGAATGTTAAAATCGGATTCACCTGGACCAATGATAATGGTGGTTTGGGCGTGAATCCATCCTTCGCAGTTGACAGCATCGCATTAATTGGAACACTGGCACCTGTAGCTGATTTTGAAGCGAGTGATACTGTATTGTGTACAGGTGATTGCATTGACTTTACAGACCTTAGTTCAAATTTCCCTACTGCCTGGGCATGGAGTTTTATTGGCGGAAATCCTGCAACTTCATCGGTTGAAGATCCAAGCAGTGTTTGTTTCCTGAACCCGGGAACATATACTATTCAATTGATTGTTTCCAACGGAACCGGTCTCGACACCTTAACCAAGGTCGATTACATCACAGTGAATGCCTGCACTCCTCCGACGGCAGGATTTGCTGCAGACAGTACCAACTTTTGTGAAAGAACATGTATCAATTTTTCTGATCAAAGTATCAATGGAGCAAGCGGTTGGAAATGGCTCTTTCCGGGTGGAACTCCCTCCACTTCTACTGACCAGAATCCACAACAGATTTGTTACTATACTCCGGGATTGTATGACGTCACACAGATTGTTTACAATCAATTTGGATCAGATACTTTGATTCTCACTGATTACATCAATGTAAATACGTGTCCATTACCTGTTGCCGATTTTGCAACCTTCACACCATCCTTCTGCTCCAATACCTGCATCAATTTCTTCGATCAGTCTACATTTAATCCGACGGCATGGCAGTGGTATTTCCCGGGTGCAAGTCCTGACACTTCCTCAGCCCAAAATCCTGTCGGTATTTGTTACCCTACTGATGGTTTTTATGATGTTCAACTGATTGTTTCAAATGCAAACGGATCAGACACGACGATAAAATACTCTTACATTCATGTTGAAAGTGTACCCAATGCCTTTGTAAGTCCGGATACAGCGATGTATTTCGGAAGTTCCTATCAGCTGATTGCCGGAGGTGGAATGAATTACACATGGTCACCGGCGATCGGACTGGATACAATCGGCGGACCGAATCCAATTGCAAATCCTCAGGAAACAACGACTTATACAGTCAGCATTTCAGATCTCGGAGGTTGCTCCACTACACGTCAAGTAACCATCACAATTCTACACAACAACAACTTCTTTGTACCCAATAGTTTCTCCCCTAACAATGATGGCCACAACGACTATCTATTCGTACGGGGAAACAATTTATATGGAATCCGTTTCACTGTCTTTGACCGTTGGGGAGAAAAAGTTTGGGAGACTACCAATCAAATTGATGGATGGGACGGCCGATACAAAGGCAAAGAACTTGATCCTGCAGTCTTCACATATGTCTTGACAATAATATATGATGACAGTAAAAACCTCACGCAAACAGGATCGATTACTTTGATACGTTAATTCAACCGGAAGAGAAAGATTTTAATGAGAACGAACATAAACAGATTTCTTTTTGTACTTCTGCTTCTTAGCGGGGAGATTCTCTCTGCACAGGATGTTCATTTTTCGCAATTCTATTCTACTCCCTTGCAGGTTAACCCGGCCATGACTGGTGTCTACGATGGCAAATTGCGCTTCACCAACAATTACCGTTCACAATGGTCAGCACTCGGTAAAGGTTATAAGACAATTCATACTTCTTTGGATGTTCCTGTAGGTAAAAACGATGTAAAGAATAATTACTTCGGTGTAGGTGCAATGGTTTATCAGGACAAAGCCGGAGAAGCCGGTTTCACTTCCACGATCATTGAAGGAAGTTTGTCTTATGTCACTGCACTGGATGACATTGGAGATCACTATTTTTCCATCGGTTTCCAGGGCGGACTGAATCAAAACAGTCTGGATATTTCCAAAACCACCTGGGATTCTCAATGGAATGGGGACACTTATGATCCTGCATTGCCTTCTTTTGAATCCATACAATTACAACAATTTGCCTACCTCGATTTCAATGCCGGATTAATGTACTTCTATGTTCCGGATGGCAACAATGCTCTCGCACTTGGCGCAAGTATGTCGCATGTTGGTAGTCCGAATGTGAGTTTTATTATTCGTCAGGAAGCTCCTCTCCGGAAAAAATTTAATTTCCATGGCAGTGGTGATCTTTCCCTTAACAAAGAGAATCAAACCTGGATTCAACCACGGTTTTTGGTTAGTGTACAGGGAAAGCAAAAAGAAATTGTAGCCGGAGGATTTCTGAAAAACAAAGTTCAGTTTAAATCACGCTATACAAATTACAAGAAAGAAGCCTATTTTCTTTTCGGCGGATTTTATCGTTACAAAGACGCAGCAATTTTTGCAGCACGTTTCGAATACAATACTGTTGGACTCGGCATTAGCTATGATTTAAACACATCCAACTTATCCAACCTTGCAGGTTCCGCAAGTGCTTTTGAAATTAATTTTTCGTACGTGATGTATGTAAAACGTGGAGAGCGCGCCAAGAATTTCAACAAAATGCCGCGCTTCCTCTAAGATTTCTATTCCTGGTAATACACTCTTTTTACCCGTTGGGATACCCCGGCAATAATTTCATAAGGAATTGTTCCGAGTGCAGTAGCGACTTCATTCACGGAAAGTTCTGATCCGAATACAATTACTTCATCCCCTTCCCGCGCAGGGATATCTGTAATATCAAGCATACACATATCCATACACACGCTCCCTACAAGAGGAGCTCGTTTTCCATTTACGATCATTGTTCCTACGCCATTGCCAAGACGTCTGTTAATCCCGTCGGCATACCCAATGGCTACTGTTGCAATCAATGAATCGCGGGTAAGTTTTCCTTTGCGGCTGTAACCGATAGTCTCATTTGCCGGAACCGATTTGATTTGGGAAATAGTGGTTTTGAGAGTTGCTACATGTTGCAATTGTTGCTGTTCATTGTTTGTGGAAGCAAAACCGTACAATCCGATTCCCAAACGGACCATATCAAATTGAGCTTCGCTGAATCTCAAAATTCCTGATGAATTTAAAATATGTTTACAAATCGGGTATTCGAATTCTTCCTGGACCGCTTTGCTCATTCGTGCAAATCGTTCCAATTGTATGCGGGTAAATCCATCGTGTTCCGCTTCATCGCTGGCTGCCAAATGCGAGAATACAGATTCTATCCGGAGATTGCGGTTGTTACGCAATCGTACAACGAGCTCATTTAATTCAGACTCTTCAAAACCGAGCCGGCGCATTCCGGTATCGAACTTGATATGAATCCGAAATGGTTCCCCATCGTGTTTGCGAAGCACTTCATTGAGCTGGTTAAGCAGGCGAAAATTATAAATCTCCGGCTCAAGACGATAACGGATCATCGCTTCGAAGCTTTGTACTTCAGGATTCATCACCATGATTGGCAACGTGATTCCTGTTTTACGGAGATCCACACCTTCATCAGTATAAGCCACGGCGAGGTAATCGACATGATGGAATTGCAGAATATTGGCAATTTCGAAACTGCCGCTTCCATAGGACATAGCTTTCACCATGGCCATCATTTTTGTGGTGGGTTTTACTCTTGAGCGGTAATAATTCAGGTTGTGCACCAGTGCATTGAGATTAATCTCCATGACTGTTTCGTGTGCTTTCTGCTGAAGCATTTTCCCGATCTTTTCAAATCCGAAGGGACGAGCTCCTTTCAGTAAAATCGTTTCCTCCCGGAAATCAGAGATGGAAGCATCGCGTAAAAACTCCTCAGTGGAAGCAAAGAATTTAGCGGGAGTGGAGAACAAATGTTGTTGCCGCAGAATAGCTTCACCGATACCAATCATTTTGTCGACACCTTTCGCCTGGAGTAGACCAGCCACTTCCCGATAGAGGTTTTCTTCATTCCTGCCACTTTGAAGGATATCGGAAAGAATAATCGTGCGTGTGTTGTGTTGCTTTTGCTGGTTTAAAAAATCGAGTGCGATGGTCAGAGAACCAATATCTGAATTGTAACTGTCGTTGATAACGGAAGTGTTATTGATTCCTGTTTTCATCTCCAAACGCATTGCCACAGGATTCAGGAAATGCATTCGTTCTTTAATCAGGTCCTGCTCGTAACCAAGCACAATCATTAATGACCAACAGTGAATTGCATTGTCTACAGACGCATCATCCGTGAACGGAATTCTTATTTTGTGAAACTGGTTATTGTAAACACCCTGAATTTCCGACTCGTCAGTGCCTTTGGTGATTCTTCCGATTTGTAAATCTGCTTTGGATTTTTTCGACCAGGTAAAATAGCGGACATTTTCCTGATCAAACAATGTATGTTGTACGGTGTCATGAATCAAAGGAAAATCTTTGCAATAAATCAGCGTGTCGACACCAAGGAAGAGTTTCATTTTTTCTTCCACTTTTTGTTGCGGGCCTATGAAATTTTCATCGTGCGCCGAACCGATATTTGTAAAAATTCCAATCGTTGGTTGAATCATGCTTTGAAGCTTTTCCATTTCCCCCGGTCTGGAAATACCGGCTTCAATCAAGCCCAGCTGATTTTCTTCATTCATTAACCACAGTGAAAGCGGTACACCTACCTGGGAATTGAAACTCTTAGGGCTTCGCACAATATTTTTATCTGCACGCAAGAGTTGGTACAACCATTCCTTTACAATTGTTTTACCATTGCTTCCCGTAATTCCCACAACAGGAAAATGAAAACGCTGACGATGCCAGGCCGCCAGTTTTTGCATGGCTACCAGTGATTCCCCGACAACGATAAAATTCGCCTGCAGTAAAGCTAAATTTTCTGAATAATCCGAAACGACAAAATTGCGGACACCCTGAACAATGAGTTCCGGAATAAATTTATGTCCATCGTGACGTTCGCCATTGATTGCAAAAAACAAAGATGTTTCCGGATGAATAATTTTCCTGCTGTCCGTCAACAAATCCACAATACGATGGTCGTCCGGTGAATTCATCACGAGCCTGCCACCGACAATTTCAGTGATCTGTTCTGTAGTATAGGATGATTCAGACATGAGCGGATCGAGGATCACTTGTTTTTTTCCTTCTCTTCATTGAAGCATGCGCGGCATAGAGGAACATAACTTTCCTGTTCGCCGAGCAGAATACGTGATGAATTCGCTACAGTACGGTGTGAATAATTCGCGAGGTTTCCACATTTCATACAAATCGCATGCACCTTTGTAACAAATTCAGCGATCGCAACCAGACCGGGAATCGGACCGAATGGTTTTCCAAGGTAATCCATATCGAGTCCGGCAACCATAACACGGATTCCGCGGTTGGCAAGTTTTTCACAAACCGAAGGTAGCTCTTCATCAAAAAATTGAGCTTCATCGATACCCACTACTTCCACATCATTGGCAAGCAGTAATATCTGAGAAGCAGAATCCACGGGAGTACTCGGAATAAAGTTAGCATCGTGGGAGACCACATTCTCTTCATGGTAACGGGTGTCTACCTTGGGTTTAAATATTTCGACTTTCTGTTTGGCAATCCTGGCTCGTTTCAATCGGCGGATTAGTTCTTCGGTTTTTCCGGAAAACATGGATCCACAAATCACCTCAATATGTCCACGGTGTGGATCGTTGGCTTTTAAATTCTCTAAGAACATGAATGCTATCTTTTTCTCAAGCAAAGCTATAAGTTTTGAAGGGATTTGGAAGGGCGAATCACCATCCGAATAATATTCGATACACGATTAAAACCAAAATGTATTTGCCCAATTAATCATGATTTCATGATTGAAAATTTCACCATTTTAAAGGTTTCATTAATTGCAGAAGAAGTTCACAAGCGATATTGAGGAGCAAAAAGAAATCTTCATTGAATTTTACGCTTTTTCAGGAATTTAGGCACCTTCTTCATCATCGAAAGCCCGAATTCTTACAACATTTTTTAAGATGCTCCGTTTAAAACAACATATGGCATCACACGAATTACATCAACAAATTGATTCCCGGTTAAAGCAACTCATTGACATCCACCGGGAAATGCAACAACATGCAGCTTCCATTCCGTATGCGGAAATTGATCTCTTTCTACAAAAAGTACGTCAATTGTATGAAGCATCTCTTCTTCTTCATCACCACAATGCATTGAAAACAATGGAAGAATTGGAATCAGCCATTGCAGAACGGTATGCAAAACAACCTGATCAGGCGAGGGTACAAGTTCAAGCGGTGGAGACGGTAAAGCTTGCGATAGTTGAACAAAGAATGGAAACCGTAGTAGATGCGTCTTTAATTTCTGCGGATCAAATACCTGTTCCTGCTGAAATTACTAAGGCTCCTGAAGTTCAAATCACTCCTATTCTTGCAGAAATTCCTGCAGAACCTGTGAACCATACCATGGATGAATTGATTGTTGCAACATCCCAGAGAAAAGAAACTTTGGCAGTGGCTCAGGCAATGTCAAAACCAAAAAAAGCGAGTGGAGACTTGCACGAAATGTTTGATGAAGTACCAACTCTGGCAGGAAAATTTGAAGATATCGAAACACTCGGCGAAAGGATTGCAACGCATCAGTCTTCACCAAGAATTGGGGAAAAACACCAACGGAAACCTGTCCGGGATCTTAAGGTGGCAATTGGAATCAATGAAAAATTCCAGTTCATTAACCAGCTTTTTGCCGGAGATGCGACCACATATCATTCCACTATTGAACATCTGAACACTTGCCCTAGTTATGAGGCAGCATCAGGATATTTAAAAAATACACTCTTGCCAAAATACCAGTGGGATATTTCAAATTCTCCGGCAACTATTTTTATTGATTTGGTGGAACGGAGATTCCTCGCTTAATTCCAGCCATGTCACTGCTCTATCTGGTTCCAACTCCTATCGGAAATCTGGAAGATATCACATTGCGTGCGATCCGGATACTCAAGGAGGTGGATCTGATTCTTGCAGAAGATACCCGCACCAGTGGATTTCTGCTGAAACATCTGGGAATAGAAAAACGCATGCAATCCTATCATGCGCACAACGAACATAAAGTAGTCGAAGACATTGTATCCCGTATTGCAGCGGGAGAAAAAATCGCATTGATTACGGATGCCGGCACGCCGGGAATTTCGGATCCCGGTTTTTTAATTGTGCGTGAATGTGTGAAACAAAATGTGCCCATCGAAACATTGCCAGGGCCTACGGCCTTGATTCCTGCGCTGGTCAATTCCGGGCTTCCCTGCGATCGTTTTTGCTTCGAGGGATTTTTACCACAAAAAAAAGGCCGACATACCCGATTAACGAAATTGAAAGAAGAAGAAAGGACTATGATTTTTTACGAATCCCCTTTCCGATTGGTAAAAACTCTGGATCAGTTTTGTGAATATTTCGATCCTTCCCGTCCTGCCAGTGTTTCGCGTGAGCTGAGTAAATTCCACGAAGAAAATTTTCACGGCACACTTCGGGAATGTTTTACGCATTTTTCAGCAAAAACTATCAAAGGCGAAATTGTGATCGTTGTTGCCGGAAGTGGTTCTTCCAAAGTAGAAGACGAAGGGGAATAAACTTTTCTTTTCCCGAAAAGCGCCATTCTTCACCATTTTTACAAGATCGAAGGCTATATTAGAGGTTCATTACGGGGCCATGAAATTTATTGCGGGGCAACTGATTATTCTGTTGCTAATTTCCGGAACGCTGGCGGGACAGAATTTATGTACCAACGGAGATTTCGATACATATACTACACTTCCAAATAATTACGCTCAGGTTTGTTATGCAAACGGTTGGTCCAGTCCAAGCGGAGCATGTGCTTTGGTTGTAGGCACAGGTAGTCCTGATTATTACAATACCGGTGGAACCGGTGGATGTAAACCTCCGACAACCTGGTGGGCAACAGTTACGCCGCATAGTGGAGCAGGAATGGAAGGATTTGCAGCCTGGTATTCCGGAAATTACAGAGAATATATCGCCCGACAATTAAGTACTCCGCTCACAATCGGTCAGGTGTACACAGTTTCATTGTGGTATACAAATGGAGTAAGTACTATCCATGGTTACGGTTGCAATAATTTCGGAATAGCTTTTTCAGCTGTGCCTTTGACACAAAGTGGAGGCACACCCATTTCTTATGTTCCACAACTGGAATCTTCCGCTATTTTATTTTCGACAACATGGCAAAAACTTAGCTTTTTGTATACTCCTACATCAGCAGACCAATACATCACGATTGGAAATTTCAGAACCAATGCGGCTACAAGTATCAGTCTTCTTGGCAGCGGAACAACCGGATCCTATTATTACATCGATGATGTTTCAATTACTCCGGGAAATAGTCTGCCGGTTGAATTATTATCGTTTACAGCAGATGCACACGAGAACGAAACGGTATTGCGCTGGGTCACTGAAACAGAAATAAATAACGATTACTTTACGCTTGAACGGGGAAAGAATGAAAATGATTTTCAGAAAATCGCTCAGGTGGAAGGTGCCGGAAACAGTTCTTCACTGAGGGAATATTCTTATTCAGATCCATTTCCTGAGAATGGAATTACGTATTATCGCCTGTCTCAAACGGATTTTGACGGCACTATAAATCACAGCAAGACAATTGCCTGCAGGAAGAACAACACTACAGTTTTATCCTGGAATTATCTCCCCGATTCAAAAACGATCACAATACTTTTCAGGGAGCAACCCGGTAATCATACCTTCATACGTTTAATCGATTTACAAGGCAGAACGATTTACCATTCGGAATCAATTCAGGAAAAAGAATTGGTTATTTCTACATGGCAATTTCCACAAGGAATTTATGCACTGGAAATTGAAGCTGATAATTTTCACTCAACAGCAAAAATTTCGATTTTTAATTAAACCGGGAAAAGTGTTTTTTCGTATTCGCGGAGAGTCGGAAATCGATCACTGAAACAAGTCTGCTGCAATCCGATCAGCAAAGAATTTTCCTCTCCGTGTCAACACCAGGTTTTCTCCCTGCAATTCTATTTGTTCATCATCCAGCAAAGGGATAATGTTCCGTTGAAATTCCATTGCAGATTTTTCACCAAACTCAAGAAAAAGTTTTCTCAGACTAATCCCCCAAATTGTTCGAAGTGAAGTAAGAATATACTCATTGAATTTTTCTGTGTCAGTCAACTCTTCTCTTTCAAAAGGAACTATGCTTTCGTCAATAGAACGGATGTATTGAGGATTGTTAGAGATATTCCATTGTCTGCTTACTTTATTATAAGAATGTGCAGAAGGACCTATTCCAAGATACGGTTCACCATTCCAATACGAAGTGTTGTGCCGACTGTAATGTCCGGGTTTTGCAAAATTGGAAATCTCATAATGTTCGTATCCGGCCCACGATGCGCGGTCCATCAGCATTGCGAAATGAATGGCTGACATTTCATCGTCCACTTCAGTTACTTTTCTGTCTTTGATGAGCTTGGCCAAAGCAGTGCGTGGTTCCACTGTAAGTGAATAGCAGGAAAGATGATTTACATTCAAGGAGAATGCTGTCTCCATATTTTGTTCCCATTGTTCTTCAGAGAGTGTTGGGATCCCATAAATCAAATCAATGCTGATATTATTAAAACCATGCGCTTGTGCCAGTTTCACTGCATCAATTGCCTGTTGTGCCGAGTGAACACGATTCAGGTATTTGAGATCTTCATCAGAGAAACTTTGTATTCCAATGCTTAATCGGTTTATACCGGCAATTCTGAATTCATCGAGACGCTCAGCGGTGATGTCATCGGGATTTGCTTCCAGTGTAATTTCAGCATCCGGATCAACAGAAAAATTTCTATGAATGGTTTCGAATATTCCTTTTAACTCATCTCCTGTAAGAAGCGATGGTGTGCCACCGCCAAAATAAATTGTGTTCAGCTGATTTGTGCCAAGATAATCACTTCTTAAACCAATTTCCTTCCGCATTGCTTCCAACATAGCGGATTTGGTATTGTGGGTTGTCGAGAAATGGAAATCGCAATAATTACAAGCTTGCTTGCAAAAGGGAATGTGAAGATAGAGACCGGGCATGGTGCAGTGTTTCTCGCAGGTTTACTGTTGAGCAATAAAGATAATATTTATCCCACATTTCGCAGATGAATAAATGGGAAAAGCGCATTCGGGAACCAGAGGTAAGCTCCCACATTTGATTATGGTGAAACAGGCCGGGGATGCCTGTTTATTTTTTCAGTACGATACGGAATGTGGTTCCTTTGCCCATTTCTGAGCTTTTTACAAATATTTGTCCGTCGTGGTAGTCTTCTATTATTCTTTTACTCAATGACAATCCAAGTCCCCATCCCCGGCTTTTGGTGGTATAGCCCGGTTTGAAGATGGTTTTATACGATGATTTGGGGATCCCTTTACCGTTATCGCTAATGTCCATGTACACAAATTGCTGTTGATCCGTGATCAAAATCGTGATCTTCCCGGCTCCGCTCATTGCATCCAAGGCATTTTTCAGGATATTCTCGATTACCCATTCGAACAAAGGAACATTCATTGGTGCAAAAAGCTCATGATTGGGTTTGTCTATGTGAAAACTCACCTGATCAGAGGTCCGGTTGCGGATATAGTCAACGGAATGCCGAAGTACATCATATACATCTTCTTTTTTAAGAGCAGGCGCAGCACCTATCTTGGAAAAACGATCGGTAATTGTCTGCAGCCTTTGTAAATCTTTCTCAATTTCATTTGTATACTCGGGACTTGTGCCTTTCATTTTCAATAATTCCAGCCAGGCAAGTAATGATGACAATGGAGTTCCCAATTGGTGGGCAGTCTCCTTGGCCATTCCCACCCATACCTGATTCTGTTCCGCCTTTCGACTCGTACTGAATGCAAGATAGGAGACGAATAAAAACAATGCGATTACTGCGAGTTGGAAATAGGGATAGTACCGAAGACGAATAAGCAAATCAGAGTCTTTGTACAGAATGTATTGCTTAAAATTTTGTGCAATCTTTATTTCAATCGGCTCATGTTGTTCACGCATGATGACGACTTGCTTTTTCAGAAAAAGTGTATCAAGAGCACGCAGTGAATCCAGATTCCGATACGAGATTACTTTGAAATTTTCATCTGCCCAGATAACAGGAATGGTGTTGTTATTACTGATGACACTCGAAAGAAAATTGATATCCGTATTTACTTCTGAAACATCCGCCAGTCTTTTGGTTGCTTCCGCCCAGAGTTCAATCTTCTTGTGTTCTTCGTCGGCTAACTTGTTGACGAGTTTGTTGGTATACCAGAGGGAGGCAGCCCCAATAAGCAATGCTGCAATCAAGAGCAGTAGTTTCCAGCGTTGTTTTTGGGTATAAATGTTCACGTCAGGTTGCGTGTTTTAAGAAAAACGCAGGATTTCGATGAAATTTCCTGCGTAGATGAGTACAAAGATGAAAGATTTCCTTGAAATGGGAAATGAGAATCAATACTAAATTAAAAAAGCTGACGATTAATTTTTTACCGCCGGACGTATTCTCATTCCTGGATTTATTTTTATGTAAATAAATGTAAATCAGCCATTTAAAAATTCGCTCTCGATCAAAATAGACAGCTTAGACTTCTTACTCGCTACTGGTCCAGTCAATTTGCAGCTCCTCCCGCTTCTTTCTCGATTCTACCCGGCTCGTATCTTTCTTAAACATACCAAATTCTTCCTTCAGGATTTTTTTCAGGTTTTTCTTTTCCTGAACAATATCTGTCTTGATTTTCTCTTTGACACCTTTCTTGTCATATCCAAAATGCGGATTGTCAACAGGTCCTTTCATGCTTATCAAAAGTTGAGTCCTGCCAAGACCATCGTCTTCAATTTCTCCGAACTCAGAATTGGATTGTACTTTCTTACCCAGAACATCTGTCAGCAATAAACGCAAACGATAATCAACGATGTTATCGAAATTATGTGTTCCGCTAGCTGTGATGTTCATTGCGGAAGAGTTGATTACCATGCTTGGAATCGAAATAACCTGGTTGGAAATGGAGATCTGATTCTTCAGGGTTGAGAAACGGATGTGGTTGAGATCCGGAACTTTCAGGTATTTTGAAAGCGCGAGAATTGGAGTGAAATTATGGAGCTCACCATTTTCAATTGTGATGTCACAGACAGACCTTACTTTTCGTGAATCGATATTCAGATCCACTGACCATGCTGATTTGAATTGCACATCTGCACTTACCACTCCTTTGACATTTTGGTCGGTCATTGTTGATTGACCAAAATTTTCCATTTGGATAAATAATTTGGTGACATCCAACCTGGCAATCTTCGAATCGAAATTCATAAATACACTATCCTTCCTGGAAGCATTGATGGTAGCATCCATGTATACCATTCCATCCATAGCGGCAAAGGTCAATCCTTTGCCGGTGATTACCTGGTGATCGAGATGAATGCTGCCATTCATTCGTGTGGCTCTGAATTGGCGGAAACGAATGTTTCCAACAGACACATCAAGATCACTGACCAGCCGTGGATTGAACTTCAGAATATAAGAAGTATCACCTGTTGTAGTCGTAGCTTTGTTCGCCATCAGCTCATCCAGATCGAGCAATGTGCTTGTGAGCTTCGCATTAAACAATGCCGGCTGATTAGGAATAAGGATAAAATTGACAAAATTATTGAACCTGCCACTGAGTTTAAGATCACTGGAAGAGATATTGCCTGTAAGTGTATTTACTGCAATATCATTATCCTGCAGAGTGAAACTGCCATTGATGTTTTTAAAGACCAGGGGATTTCTTTTCAATTGAAATGCTACGTTTCTGAGGTCAATAGTCCCCGAAGCTTTTACCTGGTATTGTTGTCCTGAACTCAGACTCGGCAGGTCTTTCACTTTCCCGGCGAAAGCAATCTTTAATCCCATTTCTCCTGACAAGGATTCGAGTGTATCTTTTTTGATAAAATGCTGCAATTGCGAGAGATCAAGGTCTGCAGCAGCGTGCAAGGTGAGAAATGGGTTGGACAAGTCTGCAAGGCGCAAATCTGCTTTTATTGCATGACCGCCGAGCAATGCAGTGAGTGATGGAATCACCAATTCATCCTTTCCGTTCACGGAATGATTCAGGTAAGTCCCCGTAAGATTTAATTGCTGCAAAGAAATATCATTGTCTTTTGACGCAACTGATCCATCGCGAATTGAAAAGGCAACAGCCAATTCCGGATTCCGGGTGTGACTCACATCGCCATGGATGCCTGACTTGAATACAAATTTTCCTTTGCTCTTGTATGCATCGAAATACTTCACATATACCGGAGGCAACATGCTTATAAATGCTTCCAGGTCGGCTTCATGAGAAGTGATCGCGAGGTTCAGATTAGTCTTTTCTTTGCTACTCAAAACTGAACCTTCAATATCGAAAAGAAACTCTGCGATCCGAACCGAGCTTTTCCCAAAATTATACGCCCCTGTACGGGTGTCCACAGCTAATCCTGAATGAATGATGACCGGCTTTTCAATGACATAATTTATTTTGTTGACATAAAAATGATTCACGAACAGATTTGCATCTGTATTCAGGGTAAACTGATCTTCCGAAAATTTTCCATTCAAAGAAGATTCTTTTGATACAAAAAGATAATCCTGAGAATCGTGTTCATTGAAATATCGAATCCGGATGTTCTTCAGGGTAATTTGTTGCACATCCACAGAAGAAGAACTCCCTGTTGAATCGCCTGTACTTTTCCAGAAATGATAATTGTTCTTGCCGTTCTTATCAATGTGAATATTTACAGACCCGTCTTTTACAAGTACTTTCTTCACTGCAATGTTTTTGTCAAACACTGCCATGATATTGAATAAGAAAGAAATATTTTTCGCGTACAACAAAGTGTCTTTCTCTTTCTTGTCGCACACTTCCTGGGCCATTACTTCTTCCATATCGAAGGAAGCGTAAGGAAAATGTTTTAATACTGAGAAGTGAAATTCTTTGACTTTAATTTCTGTAGCAAGATGCTGATTGAGTTGTTCCAGCATCATGCGTTTGATTTCACCGCCATAGAAAAAACCGATGATCAGTCCGAGGGAGACGAATCCACCCAAAACAATTCCTGTTAGTTT
>Ga0138256_10002617_pt1 | contig 19249 bp, 16 predicted proteins | sample KNB2016incub_MG_FD_105486 | JGI IMG/M metagenome (GOLD analysis project Ga0138256, IMG submission 105486) | Active sludge microbial communities from wastewater in Klosterneuburg, Austria - KNB2014incub_MG | ecosystem: Engineered > WWTP > Activated sludge > Unclassified | place: Austria... | reverse complement strand
AGGACTAGCAGGGGAGGAACCGCAGGATCGGGGGGGGGCCGACCGGGCGCACAACGGGCACCTGCCGACAGTCGCCGGCGGCGCCGCCCTCGTCAGGCATTCTCCAGCTCCGCGTCGTCCATCTCGAAGTTCGCGTCTACCTTCTGCACGTCATCGAGGTCGTCGATCGCCTCGATGAGCTTGAGGAGCGACTGGGCGTTCTCTCCTTCCACCCGTACGGTGTTCTGGGGGATCCACGACAGTTCGGCGTCGCGAATCCTCAGCCCCCCGTCCTCCAGTGCCTGCTTGACCGTGTGCAGGTCAGCGACCGCGGTGGAGACAATGAAGGTATCATCCTCGCGCACGAAGTCCTCGGCTCCGCCCTCGAGCGCCAGCTCCATCACCTTGTCTTCACTCGCACCGTTGGCGTCGATGTAGAGCTGGCCACGGCGATCGAACATGAAGGCGACCGAGTTGGTGGCGCCGAGGTTGCCGCCACCGCGCGAGAGCTTGGCGCGGACCTCGGCGACCGTGCGGGTGGCGTTGTCGGTGAGCGCCTGAATCATGAGGGCCACCCCGCCCGGTCCGTACGCTTCGTAGGTGACCTCGACATAGTCCACCCCTTCCAGCTCGCCGGTCCCCTTCTTGACCGCGCGCTCGATGTTCTCCTTCGGCATCGACGCCGCCTTGGCCGTGTCGATCGCGGTGCGCAGGCGCGGGTTTCCCGCCGGGTCGCCGCCGCCGAACTTGGCGGCGACGGTGATTTCACGGATGAGCTTCGTGAACTTGGCGCCGCGCTTGGCGTCGGTCGCGGCTTTGGCGTGCTTGATCGACTTCCACTTGCTATGGCCGGCCATGGGTAGCGTTCCGTCGGGTGCTCTGAGGGTGGGACGGAAATATAGGGACGGGGGACGGGGGACGGGGGACGGGAGGGGGGGCGCTACCGGTCCGGCTCAACCATGTCCTCGAAGCGCAGCCACGGCTTGTAGAAGTAGAGGTCTGCGTAGCCGGTCCCGCCGCCGCGGTGCTTGAGGACGTGCAGCTCGGCGGCGCCGTCCACGTCGCGCGAGGTTTCGTACAGCTCCTCGCGATACAGGGCGAGCACGACGTCGGCCAGCTGTCGCACGCTGCCTAACGCGCCGAAGTCGTCGAGGCGCGGACGCGGGTCGCCGCGCTCGCGCACCGGGACGCCCAGGTGCGACACGAGCAGCACGGCGCAGTGGCGGCGCACGGCCAGGCCCTTGAGGTCGCGCACGGCCTGCGCCAGCTCTTCCTCCATCGGCAGCGTGCCGCGGGCCAGCGACTGCAGCGGGTCGACGACGAGCAGGTCGAGGCCGAGGTGCTCGATGAGCAGGTCGGACATGCCCGGCATTCCGTTGGGCGGCAGGTGCGACAGGAGCGGCGGATTGGCGCGCATGGCCAGCGCGGCGGCAGCAACGGACGCGTAGGTTGCCTCGTCCAGCCGGCCGCTTCGCACGTCGTCGAGTCGGGCCCGACCCTGCACGGCGAGCGAGCGCTCGAGCAGTCGCTCAGCAGAGAACTCGCCGGAGAACAGCGCGACCCCGCGCCCCGCCAGGGCGGCGCGCAGTGCGACACCGAGGGCAAGGGAGGACTTGCCGCACCCCACATCGCCCCCCAGTACCACGAGGTCGCCGCGACGAATGCCCCCGCCGAGCAGCGTGTCCACCGACGGGAAGCCGCACGAGAGCGTGTCGCCCGCGCCGCCGGCGGCCACCGTCGCCTCGAGATAGGCGGCGGCGTCGAGTACTCCTGCCGCACGAGCCGGACGGGAGCCGGTTGGTGGACCGGGTGGTTCGTCGTGGTCGCGCACAGCGAGTTGGTCGTCGTCGAGCGGAATCAGATCGTCGAGCATCATCTCAGCGAACGGACGCGTCAGGTCGCGCGCAGCGCGCTCACCAGCTGCTTGAGCTCTGCACGCGAGGGAGGATCGAGCAGCGACGCGGCGATCGCCGTCAGGCGTTCCATCGCCAGCGCCACTCCTTCCTTCGACTCCCCAGCCGAGCTGTCGGCAACCTGCTGGGCGGCGGCCCGGGCGGCCGCGGGGATCGCGAGGGTGCCGAGCCAGTGCCGCGCGCCGGCGCCGCGCGCCTTGCGCAGCTCGGCGGCGATCGGCGCGCGCGCCGTGCACCCGTCGGCCAGTCGCGCCCCCATGAGCAGCGTCATGACGAGCTCGCGCTCGCCGCCAAGCGGGAGGCGCCCGGCCAGGACGGCGAGGGCGCGGAACCGGAACACGGCGGGGGCGAGGGCGTACGGGGGTTGGGCGAGCACGCGGGGAATCTACCGATCCCACGGCGCTCGGCAAACGAATCGTTCATCCCCTACATTAGAGCGTATGGCCCGCTTCCCCACACTTGCTCCTCCCGTCCGTCACGTCCTGTGGGTCGATGACGAGGCCGAGCTCCTCGAGCCGCATCGCCTGTTCCTTGCCGACAAGGGATACGAGGTGACGACCGCGACCAATGCCGACGACGCGGTCGAGATGCTGCGCCGCCGCCCGTTCGACCTCATGCTGCTGGATGAGCAGATGCCGGGCAAGCGGGGGCTGGAAGCGTATCGCGAGGTGCGCGAGCTGGCCCCAACGCTCCCGGTCGTCATGGTGACCAAGAGCGAGGAAGACGCCCTCATGCGTGAGGCGTTAGGCGTCAATGTGCGGGACTACCTCGTCAAGCCCGTCTCCCCCCGCCAGGTGCTGGCAGCCGTCACCCGGATCCTCGAGGGCTCGCGGATCCGGAAACAGGCGGTGGCCCGCGCCTTCGTCGACCGCTTTCGCGAGATCGAGAACGAGCGCCACGGCGCGCTGGACTGGCGCGGTTGGATCGAGCGCTTTGATGAACTCATGCGCTGGGACGTGGACCTGGCGCAGTCGGGCGAGATGGGGCTGTACGACTCGCTGCGCGGGCTCTACCCCGACCTGCAGCGCGAGTTTGCCCTGTTCATGCAGCACCACTACCCGCAGTGGCTGGCCAACCTGGAGGGGGAGCGCCCCCCGCTGTCGATCGATGTCGTCCCGGAGTTTGTCCTCCCGGTGCTGCAGCGCGACCGGAGGGTGCTGCTCGTCGTGGTGGACTGCATGCGGCTGGACCAGTGGCGGGTCGTGGAGCCGGTGCTGACGTCGCTGTTCGACGTGGAGACGACGCACTACTTCGCCGTCCTGCCGACCGCGACCCCGTACTCGCGCAACTCGCTGTTCAGCGGACTCTTTCCCGGCGAGATCGCCGCGCGCTTCCCCGACTGGTGGGGCGAGCGCGACGACGAGACGCTGAATGCGCACGAGCGCGACCTGCTCGAGGCGCAGATGAAGGAGTTGCAGCTCTCGATCCCGGTGCGCTACCAGAAAATTTCCACCCCGCACGACTCGGACGAACTGGAGCGGCACATCTCCTCGGCGATCGGCGCCGACGGGATCAGCGCCTTCGTCTTCAACTTCGTCGACCTGCTGACGCACGGCCGCTCCGAATCGTCGATCCTGTTCGAGGTGGCCAAGGACGAGATCGCGCTCCGCCAGCTCACGCTGCAGTGGTTCCAGCGCTCGGCGCTGCTGTCGCTCCTCAAGGAAGCGGCGCGCAAGAAGGTCACCGTGGTCCTGACGAGCGACCACGGCTCGATCCACTGCACCACCCCCGCCACCGTCTTTGCCAAGCGCGACGCCACGCAGAACCTGCGCTACAAGTTCGGCGAGGACCTGCGCGCCGAGCGTCCGGAACAGGCGCTGCTCTTTCCCAACGAAGATGCGTTGCGCCTGCCGCGCCGCGGGCTCGGCGCCAATACGCTGCTGGCCGTGCAGAACACCTTCTTCGTGTATCCCACGAAGCTGCGCGAGTACCAGAGCCGGTACCGCGGGTCGTTCCTGCACGGCGGTGTCACGCCGGAGGAAGTGATCGTGCCGTTGGCGCTGCTGACGCCGAAGGGATGAGGGACGGGGGACGGGGGACGGGAGACGGGAGATAGTGTACTCGCGACTATTGCGGTTCTTGCGGCCGCACGCGTGGCGGATGTCGGCGACCGTCGCCTGCAACGTCGGGGCGGCGTTGCTCGATGTCTTTTCGTTCACGCTGCTGATCCCGTTCCTCGACGCGCTGTTCGGGACGACGACGATCGGCAAGGTGACGGCGCTGCAGCAGCGCATCGTCGGCACGTTCCTCTCGTCCGGCGACCCGATGGCGTCGCTGCGCAACATCATCGTCGTCATCCTGGTGGCGGTCACGCTGAAGAACGTGCTCGTCTGGCTGAGCGGGCAGTTCGGGGCGGCCTTACAGGAATACGTGACGCGCGACCTGCGCAACGCGCTGTACGCGCACCTGCAACGCCTGCCGCTCGCCTACTTCACGCGCACCAAGGCGGGACAGATCCTGGCTCGCGTGCTCACCGACACGCAGCAGACGAAGCAGGTGATCACCGAGGCGGTGACGCGGTCCATCCAGAGTGCGGCCATGGTGCTCGCGGCGATGGGGGCGATGTTCGCGATCTCGTGGCAGCTGTCGCTGGTGGCGCTGGTGGTGGCGCCGCTCCTGATCGGGCTGCTGCAGCCGATCCTGCGCAAGTTGCGCACAGGACACAAGCGACTCGGCAACCAGTACGGCGAACTCACCAGCGTGGTGCAGGAAGCGATCAACGGGATGCGGCTCGTGAAATCGTATCGCGGTGAGCCGTACGAGGAGGGGCGGTTCCGCGACGCCAGCGACCGCTATTCGCGTGGCATGGTGCGGGTGAACCGGATCGCCTTCATGGCGCAGCCGATCACCGAGACCGTCGCGACCGGGATCGCCATGCTCATCCTGCTCATCGGTGCCCGTCAGGTGCAGGTGGACCAGACGATGAGCGGGTCCGAGCTGATCGCCTTCCTGGCGATCGTGATGCGGATGCTGCAGCCGCTCAAGCAGCTGTCGCAGGTGCCGACGGTCGCCCAGCAGTCGCTGGCCGCGGCCGAGCGGGTCTTCGAGGTGTTCGACCGGCCGATGGAGACCACCCTGGATCGCGGGACGCGCGTGGCGGCCGGGTTGCAGGGTACGCTCTCGTTCGAGGGTGTCGGATTCGCGTACGAGGACGAGCCCGTGCTACGGGACATCTCGTTCACGGCGCGGCGCGGTGAGGTGGTGGCGCTGGTGGGGCCGAGTGGCGCGGGGAAGAGCACGCTGGTGGACCTGATCCCGCGGTTCTATGAACCCGGGGCCGGGCGCATCCTGCTGGATGGCGTCGATACGCAGGAGATCACCCTGTCGTCGTTGCGGGCGCTGACGGGGATCGTGTCGCAGGACACGGTGCTCTTCAACGATACGGTGCGCAACAACATCGCCTATGCAGCGGCCGGACGCTTCACCGACGCGCAGGTCGAGGCGGCGGCGCAGGCCGCGAACGCCCACGACTTCATCTCCGAGCTGCCCGAGGGCTACGCCACGGTGCTCGGCGAACGGGGGACGCGCCTGTCCGGCGGGCAACGGCAGCGCATCGCGATCGCCCGCGCCCTGCTCGCCGACCCGCCGATCCTCATCCTCGACGAGGCCACCTCGGCACTGGACACGGAGTCCGAACGGCTGGTGCAGGAGGCTATCGACCGGTTGCTGTCGGGACGCACGGTGTTCGTGATTGCCCACCGCCTCTCGACCGTGCAACACGCCTCGCAGATCCTGGTGCTCGATCGCGGCCGGGTGGTGGAGCAGGGGAACCACGCATCGCTGCTGGCGTTTGGCGGCCTGTATGGTCGCCTGCACGCGCTGCAGTTCGGTGAACGCAGCACCAGCCCCGTCCCTGCCTGACCATGCGCGCCCTCTTCCTCAATAGCGGCACGGCGTGGGAGGGCGGCGTGCGCGTCTTTGCCGCGGCCGCCCGCGCGCTGGCCGAGCGCGGACACGACACCTGGCTGGCCGCGCCGGCGGGGAGCGAGGCCGCGGCGCAGGCGGTGCAGCGTGGGGTGCAGGTGCTTGCGCTCGCGGCTGGGCGCGGCGCCTGGTCCGACGCGCGTCGCATCAGGCGCAACCTGCCGCCGGAGTTCGTCGACGCGGTGTTCGTGCACGGCGATCGTGAACAAGTGGCGGCGACGATCGCGGCGCGCCGGTCGGGGCGAGGCGGTGTCGTGCGGCGGATCGCCGCAGGTGAGAAGGCGACGTCCACGTGGCGCGCGCGCCGCGCGGAACAGCTGCTCCCGGTGCGGTACCTGTACACCAGCGAGTCGCCGCCCACCGGTCACGCCGCGCCGAGCGGGGCGTTGTCGCCCATGCGCGCGGAGATGGGGGTCACCATCCCGGCCATGCCCGAGGATCGAGACGTCCACGACCAGGCCGGCGAAGCGTCGTCCGCTCCGGTACTGGTCTGCATCGCCACGCGCGATTCGTTGCGCCGGGCCACGAACGTGGTGCGGGCCGCTGCGATGTTGGCGCAGCGGCATGCGCACCTGCGCCTGCGGATCATCGGGTCGGTGGCGGCCGACGAGGAACTCAAGCTGCTGGCGGCCGCCCTTGGAATCGCCAAGCGGGTGGACTGGGTCGGGCACCCGCGTGACATGACGGAGGCGCTTCGCGGCGCGGCGGCGGGGTGGGTGATTGCCGACGGGGACGATGCAGCGTTAGGCGTGCTCGACCTCATGGCGCACGGCGTGGCCGTGCTCGCCGAGCGCACTTCGGTGGCCAGCCGGTACGTGAGCCATGGGATCCAGGGGACGCTGATGGCGACGCTCGATCCGCCGCTGATGGCGGCCGAGACGGCCATCCTGCTCTCAGATCGTGAGCGACGCGAGGCGATGGGGGCTGCCGGCCGCGCCCGGGTGGAGCGCGAGTTCGACGAAAGCGACATGGTGGCCGCGTTCGAGCTGGCGCTGCGTGCCACGCGCGAGCGCTCGCGCGTGCGTTCGGGAGCGCGCGCGTGAACACGCGCGCGAGCGCGCACGCCACATCGCGCGCCGGCCCACGCGGGATGGCGGGCGAGTCGACGGAGCCCTTGCCAGGGATGGTCCCGGTGACCGTGGTGATTGCCGCGCATAACGAGGCCGAGGACATCGGTGCGTGCGTCGCCAGCGTGCGGTGGGCGAGGGAGATCCTCGTCGTCGAGAATGACTCGGTCGACGCGACGGTCGAGCGGGCGGGTGCGGCGGGGGCGACGGTGTTCAGCCATCCGTTTCGCTCCATCGGCGCGCAGCGCAACGCCGCCATCGCTCGCGCTACGCAGCGCTGGGTGGTGGTGCTCGATGCCGACGAACGTGCGACTCCGGCGTTCGCCGCCGAGGTCGCAGGCCTGCTGGCACCGCGCCTGGACGAGACGACGGAGGCTCCGCCGCGCGCCTATCGCGTACGTCGCCGGAACTACTTCTTCGGTCGAGAGATTCTGCATGGCGGGTGGGAGCGTGATCGCCCGGTGCGTCTGTTCGACGCGTCGCTGCGGTACGACGAGCGGCCGGTGCACGAACACGTGATCGTCGAGGGCCCCGTGGCGACGTTGCGCGAGCCGCTGCACCACACGCCGTACGCGACGCTCGACGAGTACTTCGAGAAGCTGGGGCGCTATTCGCGATCGTGGGCGGCGCAGCACCATGCGCGGGGCCGACGCGTCGGTATGTCGGACCTGCTCGTGCGCCCGTTCGCTCGCGTTGCGAGCATGCTGGTGTTTCGCGGCGGCTGGCGTGATGGCACCCACGGGATCGTGCTGGCAACGCTCGCCGGGGTGAGCGTGGCGGCAAAGTATGCGCACCTGTGGGCCATGCAGCAGCACCACGCCGCCTCCGAGGCCCGCGACTGACTCGACATGCGTCACCTCTTCGTCACCCAGGACTACGGTCCCGACCTCGGTGGGATGGCGCGGCGTCACGTCGAACTGTGCCGGCGCATCGCCCCGCCCGATACGCTCGTCGTCTCGACCGTGGCCTCGCGCGCGGCACCAGCCTTCGACCGCGCTGAGACATACGAGATCGTCCGGCAGCCGTTTGCCTTCGCCGACGCCAAGCGGTTCACCAACCAGCTGGTCTGGGGGCGAGCTCTCGCGCGCCGATGCCGCGCCGGGGTCGACGTCATTCACCTCGGGAATATTCGCCCGTGCGGCTACGCCGTCGGCGTGGCCACGCGGCGCGTGCCGACCCCCTACCTCGTGTACGTGAACGGCGGCGACCTGCTGCGCGAGCGACAGAAATCGGCGACGAGCTTGGTCAAGCGCTGGTCGGGTCGCGACATCTTCCAGCGGGCGATCGGCGTGGTGGCGAATTCGGCGTGGACCGCGGGGCTCGCCAGCGACGTGATGCAGCAACTGGGCGTGCGGCGGCCACCCCCGGTGGCCCCCATCGACCTCGGGACCGACACCGCACAGTTTGCCCCGTCGCGCGACACGCGCTCGCTGCGCGCGCGCCTCGGAATCGGGGACGCGCTCATGGCGCTGTGCGTGGCCCGGCTCGTTCCCCACAAGGGACAGGACACGGCCGTGCGCGCCATCGCCGAGCTCGGCGCCGCCGCGCAGGGGATGCACCTCGTGCTGGTGGGGGAGGGCGATGACGCACCACGGCTGGCGGCGCTCGCTGAATCGTCTGGGCTGCGACCGCGCGTGCACCTGACGGGTGCGCTCTCCGATGCCGACGTCGCCGAGGCGTATGCCACGGCCGATGTCTATCTCGGGCTCTCCCGTGTCGACAGCGCGATCAACGCCGAGGGATTCGGCATCTCGTTTGTGGAGGCGGCGGCGAGCGGCACGCCGTCGGTGGCCGGTGACTCGGGCGGCGTGCGCTCGGCCGTCCGGGACGGGGAGACCGGGTTCGTCGTCCCGCCCACCGGCGTGCAGGCGGTCGCTGCGGCCCTCGCTCGACTCATCGGCGACCCGGGGTTGCGTGCGGCGATGGGCGTGGCGGGCCGTCGCGCGGTCGAGACGCATTACAATTGGGACCGGGTCGCGCGCGAGACGCTCGACTTCACGCGCCAGTGCCTCGCCACTCCTTCACGCCCGTTACCGCTCACGCCAAGCCCCCGAATCCGTCGCCGGCACCGAGCGTGCCGAAGCCCCACACGCTCGCCCACCGTGCCCAGTACGCGCTGCTGCGTGTCGTGGTCGCGTGGCTGTCCTCGATGCCCCTGGAGTCGGCGCGACGCACCGGCGAGCGCATCGGGCGGTTCGGCTACTGGCCGTTAGGCATTCGCCGCGGAGTCGTGGAGCGGCAGATTGCCGCCGCGTTCCCCGGCCTGGAGCCGGACCGCGTCAAGGCGCTGGCTCGGCGCTCCTATGAAAACCTCGGACGACTCGGCATCGAGACTGCGCTCGTGTCACGCCTCGGGCCGGCCGCGCTGGAGTCGCTGTTCGAGGGCCAGGGAGACTTCGCCCTGTTCCAGCGGCGCCTCGATGAGGGACGCGGGGTGATTGCCTTTACTGGTCACGTGGGCAACTGGGAGATCGCCGGGGCGTGTCTCGCCGCGCGCGGGGTGCCGCTGGATGCGGTGGCGCGGCGCATGAACAACAGGTTGTTCGACACGTACCTGAACGCGGCGCGGGCGAGCATCGGCATGAAGATCGTGTACGACCAGGACGCGGTGCGGCGCATTCCCCGCGCGATCAAGGAGGGTCGTGCCGTGGGGCTGATCGCCGATCAGGGGGTGATGGGGTTGGCGTCGACCTTCGTGCCCTTTTTCGGCAGGCCGGCCAAGACGCCGCGCGGACCGGCGGTGTTCGCGCTGCGCTTCAAGGTGCCGATCCTGTTCGTGACGGCGATGTTGCAGCCGAGCGGGAAGTACCGACTGTACGTCGAGGAGATCCCGGTGATCGATACCGGCGATCGAGAATCCGACGTGGATGCGACGGTGGCGGCGTTCACGCAGGCGCTGGAGCGCATGGTGCGTCGCTATCCGGATCAGTACTTCTGGCACCATCGGCGGTGGAAGCGGCAGCCGCCGGGGACGCCGGCGGAGTTGCGGGAGCCGTAGGGGAGCGGTGGCGAACGGGGGGCATCTTCCGCAACCTCTGCGACCTTTGCGGTTGAGGCTTTGAACCGCAGAGGGCGTGGGGCCCCCCCCCCAACAACAACATCGCCCCCCCCATCGGACTTCCACCGCATCATTTCACCGCACACCCTCTCATTTTCGCTCGATCCGCGTCTCCTTCGCCCGAACCGCTTGTCCCGAACGGCCTTGCCCGATTCGCCCCGCACTCTCCACCGACCGCACCCCCAGCACGAGGCTTTCCCGGTGCACGAACTCGGCTCCGCCTCCACACCGATATGACCAATCCCTCCGAGCGCGCGACCGGTACGTTGCCTTCCGTTGATACCACCATCGTGCACGACGCGCGATTGGACGCAGTCGCCGACCGCGAATTCCCCCGCGTCCGCCGCGGCGATGTCGCGTACCTCAACAACGCCTCCACCGGCCCGCTCCCCGAATCCTCCCTGCGGGCGCTCGCCGAGTTCGATGCCCTGCGCGCCGAGCCATGGACGATCAGCTTCGAGCGCCAGTTCGGCACGGCGGTACGCTCGCGTGAACTCATCGCCCGCCTCATCGGCGCCTCACCCTCCGAGATCGCGCTGATGACCAACACCAGCTACGGCCTCAACCTCGCGGCGCGCATGCTCCCCCTGAGCCCGGGCGACGTGGTGCTCACCAGCGATCGCGAGTTTCCATCCAACGTCTACCCTTGGATGGCGGTGGAGCGGACGCGTGGCGTACGATTTCAGGCCATTCCGTGCGACGGCCGCCTGCTCGACGAGGGCGCGGTGCTCGCGGCGCTCGATCAACCGGGGGTGCGCGTGCTCGTGCTCTCGTGGGTCTCGTTCGAGACCGGCTATGCGATCGACCTCGAGCGCATCGGGCAGGCGTGCGCCGCGCGGGGCATCTACTTCGTCGTCGATGCGATCCAGGGCGTTGGTGCACTGACCCTCGACCTGTCGCAGCTGCACGTCGACATCCTTGCCTGCGGCTGCCAGAAGTGGCTGGTGTCGCCATGGGGGACAGCGTTCGTGTATGTGCGGCAGGCGCTGATCAGCGCGCTCGAGCCGAGCGACGTGGGGTGGATGTCCGTGCGCGACTCGGACGACTTCACACGAATGCTCGACTACGACTTCACGTATCGCGACGATGCCCGGCGCTTCGAGGTGGTGACGCTCCCCTTCCAGGAGTTCGCCGCCGTGAACGTCGCGCTCGACCTGTGGTTCGAGGTGGGTCCGGCGCGCATCGCGGCGCGCGTGGCCGAGCACGTGGATCGACTCGTGCGATGGGCCGAGGGACGGGGCGACGTGCAGCTGGTGTCGTCGCCGGCGTTGGTGCGGCGATCGGGCATTGTCACGGTGCTCCCCCCCGACGCCGGGCGGGTCTCGGCGTCGCTCGACGCGGCCGGCGTCGTGCACTCAGTCCGCGAGGGAGCGATTCGCCTCTCCCCGCACTGGTTCACGCCGCGGGAGCACGTCGCGCGCGCGTTGCACGTGCTCGACGGCGCGTGACGACGGCGCGTGACGACGGTGCCTGACGACGGTGCCTGACGACGGTGCCTGACGACGGCGCCTGACGACGGCGCCTGCTGACGGTGCCCTGACGCTACGCGCCAGCGCCCGTATCGTGCCCCACGCGCGCGAGCGCGACATCACGCGCTCCCTTGCGCACCAGGAAGTATCCGCCCGCCAGCGCCTCACCAACTGCGACACTCGTTTCATCGGCCGAGAGCTTACGCCCATTCACCGTGACCGCCCCCTGCTGCAGCTGGCGGCGAGCGTCGCCCTTGGACTTCACCAGCCCGCTGGCCACGAGCACGTCGACGACCGACACGCCGCCGTCCGCATCGGCGGCTGCGCCAGCCTGGGGCACCTCGTCCCACAACATCGCCAGCACCGCCTCGGGAAGCGCCCGCGGATCGGCCTTGCGGTCGAAGATCACCCGCGACGCCTCGCGCGCTGCGCTCGTGGCCTCATCGCCGTGCACGCGCGTCGTCACGTCCGCCGCCAGCGCCGCTTGCGCCTCGCGCTGCTCCGGATGCTCGGCGAGCGCCGCCTCGAGCCCCTCGATCGCCTCGCGCTCGAGCAGGGTGAACATGCGCAGGTAGCGTCCCGCGTCCCGATCGTCCGTATTGATCCAGTGCTGATAGAACTTGTAGGGAGACGTGCGACCCGCGTCCAGCCACACGCTTGTTCCCGCCGCCGTCTTGCCGAACTTGCTCCCGTCGGCGTTGGTCACGAGCGGCAGCGTCACGCCGTGCGCCTCCACGCCGGCCGCCTTGCGCAGCAGCTCGGTGCCGGCGGTGATATTCCCCCACTGGTCGCTCCCCCCGAGCTGCAACGTCACGCCGTCGCGCCGGTTCAGCTCGAGGAAGTCATACGCCTGCAGCAGCATGTAGCTGAACTCGGTGTACGAAATCCCGGTCTCGAGGCGTGACTTCACCGAGTCCTTGGCCAGCATCGTGTTGATGCCGAAGAACTTCCCGGTGTCCCGCAGGAAATCCACGAGCCGGAGCTCCATGAGCCAGTCGGCGTTGTTGCGGAGCTGCGCCGCCTGGGCGCCGGAGAATTCCAAAAAGCGCTCCAGCTGCGAGCGGATCCCCGCGGAATTTTCGGCCACTTGGTCGAGCGTCAGGAGGTTGCGCTCCGCGCTCTTGCCGCTCGGGTCGCCGATCATCCCGGTCCCGCCGCCGACGAGCGCGATGGGACGATGCCCGGCGCGCTGCAGGTGTGTGAGCCCCATCACCGGAACCAGGTGACCGATGTGGAGGCTGGATCCGGTGGCGTCGAAGCCGCAGTAGCCGGCCGTGGTGCCCGAGGCCAGCGCCTGGGCGACGCCGTCGGTGTTCTGGGCGAGGAGCCCGCGCCAGGCGAGCTCGTCGAGGAATGGGCGCGTCATCTGCGAAACATATACCTCGTCGGGGGTCGATCCTAACGACGACGGGACCCGATCGGAACGCGGCCCGACCTTGGCTGGCGAGGCGGACGGTGAATTGCCCCCGCCCCCCGACGGTCGTTAGTTTCCGACGCCCGACGGTGGCCGACTGGTACGGTTCGGTGTACGACCGTTCGTCGCACCTGCACCGTTCCCGCGCCCCCCCTCCGCATGGCGAGTTCGCCTCCCCGCCCCAAACGCGCTTCGTGGTTCTCCCGCCACCCCCGGCTCGTCCGGGCGGTAGCGCTGGTTATCACGTTCGGGTTCGCCGCGGGGCTCGGCACCGGCTACGGCCTGTGGAGCCTGATCTGCCGGGGGAATCGCTGTCCGTCGATCGCGGTGCTCGAGAGCTATCAGCCGAAGCAGACGTCGAAGCTGTTCGCCGTCGATGGGCGCTTCGTCGCCGAGCTGGGGCTCGAGCGACGGACCCTGGCCCGAATCGCCGACATTCCCGACGTGGTCCGCAACGCCTTCGTCATCACCGAGGACAAGCGCTTCTACTCGCACCAGGGCATCGACTGGCTCCGCATTCCGGGGTCGGTGCTCAACAACCTGCGCGCCGGATACTTCAAGGAAGGGTTCTCGACGATCACGATGCAGCTGGCGCGCAACATCTTTCCCGAGCACCTGTCGCGAGAGAAGTCGGTCATCCGGAAGATCAAGGAAGCGCGCGTCGCCCGGCAGATCGAGCAGCAGTACTCGAAGGACCGCATTCTCGAGCTGTACTTGAACCAGATCAACCTCGGCAGCGGGGCCTACGGCGTGGAGACCGCGGCGCAGCGCTACTTCGGCAAGAAGGTGTCGGATCTCAACGTCGCCGAAGCCGCAACGCTGGCCGCCATGCCCAAGGCCCCGGGGCGCTACAATCCGCGCCGCTTTCCCGAGCGCGCGGTGCAGCGACGGAACACGATCATCGAGCTGATGCGGCGCGGCGGTGCGGTGTCGGATGCCGACGCCTCGCTGGCCAAGGCCTATCCGCTGCAGCTGGCGCGTCGCATGGAGTCGGGCGACATCGCCCCGTACTTCGTCGAGTGGGTCCGCCTGCAGCTGGAGAAGAAGTTCGGCGCCCGCCTCTACGACGAGGGGTTCAAGGTCTACACGTCGCTCGACCTCGACATCCAGACGGCGGCCGATCGCGCGCTCGAGAACCAGCTGCGGGCCATGGAGAGCGGCAAGTTCGGCAAGTGGACGCACGTCACGTACGAGGAGTACCAGGCCAAGGCTGCGTCGGGCGCCGACGGAGGATCGCGCGAGTCGCCGTACGTGCAGGGGGCAGCCGTCGTGGTCGATCCGCGTTCGGGCGCTGTGCGCGCCCTGATCGGTGGGCGCGATTTCGACGATTCCAAGTTCAACCGAGCCACCCAGGGGTTACGGCAGCCGGGGTCCACGTTCAAGCCGATCGTCTACGCCACGGCAGTGCAGAACGGGCGATCGCCCGCGACGATCATCGACGACTCGCCGATCTCGCTACCGCAGGTGGACGGCTCCCTGTGGACCCCGCAGAACTACGACATGAAGTTCGAGGGAGGGATGCCGATGCGCCGCGGCCTCGCCCAGTCGCGCAACATCGTGGCCATCCGCGTCGGCATGGAGCTGGGTGAGCAAGCGGTCATCGACGAGGCGCGCCGCTTCGGCATCTCCACTCCGATTCCACCCTATCCCTCGATCTTCATCGGCTCCGCCGACGTGTATCCGCTCGAACTGATCGCCAGTTACGGGACGTTTGCCAACCTCGGATCGCGCGTCGCGCCCAATGCGATCGTGCGGGTGGAGAACCAGCGGGGCGAGGTTGTCTGGCAGCCCAGGCCCACGCGCACGCAGGTGCTCTCGCCGGGCGAGGCGTGGCTCATGGTGGACATGATGAAGGACGTCGTGCAGCGCGGGACGGCGGCCGGGAGCGTGTGGGGCGCCGGCTTCCGGGTCCCATCGGGCGGCAAGACGGGGACCACGAACGACGGGGCCGATGTCTGGTATGTCGGCTACACGGCCGACCTGGTCGCCGGTGTCTGGATGGGCTTCGACAAGCCGCGGAAGATCATCGCCAACGCGCAGGGAGGACGCCTCGCGGCGCCCGCCTTCACGCAGCTCATGCTGGAGGTGTATCGTCGCAAGCCCGCCCCGCCCGACTGGCCGCGCCCCGATGCTGTCGTCATGGCCGACGCCTGCCGAGCCAACGGGATGTACAGCGAGTACTTCCTGGCGGGGACGGAGAGCGACAATGGCTGCGGCATGTCGGTCGGCGATCCGTTCCTCATCCCCACCGCGGGCGATTCCGCTGTTGGCATCCCGAACGACGGAATGCGCCCGCTGCCCGGCACCGCTAACAAGGCGAAGCTCAAGGGCGACTCTGCGAATCCCTTCAAGATTCCCGGGACGCGATGAGCTGGCTCCCGCTCGACTGCCACGCACACACGACGTGGTCTGACGGGCAGCTTGACCTCGATCGCGCGCTGGCGACCATTGGCGGCCGCGGCGTGCGCCCCTCGATCGCCGACCACGTCTCGCACGACGTCGTCGGCGGCATCGCCTCGTTGGAGCGACTGGACGAGTACCTCGACGCGCTTTCGACGCGCGACTGCGGCCGGTCGGCCGAGTTCTGCTGGCACGACCCGCTCTGGCGCGACGTGCCGGCCGCGACGCAACGGCGGTTCACCCACACCATCGGCTCCCTGCACGCCGTCTGGCTCCCCGATGGCACGCTGCAACGCGTCTTCACGCGCGTGATGGCAGCGGGCCTGACGCCGCAGGCGTACATCGACGCCCTGCTCGTGAACCTCGCGCGACTCGCGCGCGAGATGCCGGTCGACCTGGTCGCCCATCCGACGCTCCTCCCGATCCCGCTGCGCACACTCCCTCCAGAGGAGGTCTGGCGCGAGGAAGACGAGGAACGCATGGTGCAGCTCTTTGCCGAGTCCTCGCTCGTCTTCGAGGTATCATCGCGTTACCGGCCGCATGAGCGGCTCGTAAGGCGAGCGGTGGACGCCGGCGTGCGCCTCTCGCTGGGCTCGGATGGCCACGTCACGGCGCAACTCGGCAACATCGAGTTCTCGCTGGCGCTCACCCGCGCCCTCGGAGTCGCCGACGACGCGCTGTACGATCCCGCGGTGCACGGCCGCCGAGGGATCTGATGCGCGTCTACGCCGCACGCTGGATCGTCCCGGTCCACGCCCCGCCAGTGGCCGACGGCGCGGTGGCGGTGGACGGCGGTCGCATCGCGTATGTAGGGCCGCGCTCGACCGCGCCCGCTGGCGACCTGGTCGACCTCGGCGAGGCGATTCTCCTCCCCGGCCTGGTGAATGTGCACACCCACCTCGAGTTGACCGTGATGCGCGGCTTTCTCGAGGACCTCGCCTTTCGTCCCTGGATCCTGCGCCTCACCCGGGCGCGGCAGGCGGTGCTCACCCCGGCGCTGCTGCTCGCGTCGGCCAAGGTGGGAATCGCCGAGGGGCTCCTGGCTGGCGTGACGACGTACGCCGACACCTGCGAGTCCGGGGTGTCGCTGCAGGCGATGGTGGAGATGGGGGTGCGCGGCATCATGTACCAGGAGGTCTTCGGCCCCGACCCGGCGCACTGCGACGGCGCGATGGCCGGATTGCGGGCGCGACTCGCCACCCTCCAGGGGGAGCAGACGTCGCAGGCTCGCCTCGGCATCTCCCCGCACGCGCCGTACACCGTCAGCGACGCGCTGTTCGCGGCGGTCGCGCGACTCGCCGCCGACGACGGCTGGCCGATCGCAGTGCACCTGGCGGAGAGCGAGGAAGAATCGCGACTGGTGCGCGATGGCGGTGGCGTCTTCGCCGATGCGCTGGGGGCGCGCGGGATCGTCGTCGCGCCGCGCGCCGATTCGCCGGTCGCCTTGCTCGACCAGCTGGGGGTCCTGGCCGTCCGCCCGCTCCTCATCCACTGCGTGCGCACGACCGCTCCCGACATCCGGCGCCTCGCACTGCACGATTGCGCCGTCGCCCACTGCCCGGCGTCGAATGCCAAGTTGGGGCACGGGGTGGCACCATTGCTCGAGCTGCTCGACGCCGGCGTGCGGGTCGGTCTGGGGACGGACTCAGTCGCCAGCAACAACCGAATGGACGTGCTCGACGAGGCGCGCCTGGCGGTGCTGATGCAGCGGGCAACGCATCGCCGGTTCGACGCCCTGTCGTCGACCTCGGCCCTTGCCCTCGCGACGCACGGCGGGGCAGGGGCGCTCGGGATGGCCCACGAGGTCGGGACGCTCGCCGTGGGCAAGCAGGCCGACCTCGCGGCGTTCTCGTTAGGTTCGCCGCGCGATCTCCCCGGCCACTCGCCCGAGGATGCCCTGATCTGGGCACTGGCGGGCCGTCCTGCGGCGCTGGTGGTCGTGGCGGGCGAGGAGCGGGTGCGCGACGGTCGCCTGCTCCGGCCTCCCGAAGGCGCCTACGACGCCCTTCAGGAGGCGGGACGGGCGCTGGCGGCGTGGCGACTGGCGGGAAACGCCTAGCGGGAAACGTCCGGCCGGGGCGTGGCAACCTTCCCACAGGATGCTCCCCACACTTATCCTTGGGATACCCCCACCGGAGACCCGAATGGCCGACGCGTCGCCTGGTCGCACGGACAAGATCTGGCGCGATGGCGAATTCGTGAACTGGGACGATGCGACCCTCCACGTGATGTCACACGTGGTGCACTACGGGTCGTCCGTCTTCGAGGGGCTTCGCTGCTACGACACGCCAGCGGGCGGCGCCGTGTTCCGCCTGCAGGATCATATGCGCCGATTCCTCGACTCGGCGCGCATCTACCGGATGCCGGTACGCTACACGGTCGACGACCTGGTGCAGGCAACGATCGACACGGTGGCGGCCAACGACCTGCGGGAGTGCTACCTGCGACCGGTGCTGGTGCGCACGGGACAGCAGATGTCATTCCATCCGGTCGGTGTCCCGGTCGAGTGCTTCATCATCGCGTACAAGTGGCCGACGTACCTGAGCGCCGACGCGCTGGAACGAGGCGTCGATGCCTGCGTCTCATCGTGGCGGCGGGCGGCGCCCGATACCCTTCCCATGATGGCGAAAGCGGGCGGGAACTACCTGAGTTCGCAGCAGTCGACGCTGGAGGCGCGACAGAACGGCTACAGCGAAGGGATCATGCTGGATTCGTTCGGTTTCGTCGCCGAGGGGAGCGGCGCGAACCTGTTCCTCGTGCGCGATGGCGTGCTGTACACCGCGGGACTCGGCTCGGGCATCCTGCACGGGATCACGCGGGATACGATCATGACGCTCGCCCGCGACCTCGGCTACGAGGTCCGGGAGCAGCAGATTCCGCGTGAGATGCTGTACATCGCCGACGAGTTGTTCTTCACGGGCACGGCCGCCGAACTGACTCCGATTCGTTCGGTCGATCGTGTCGAGGTGGGCAAGGGAGAGCCGGGCGAGATCACCCGGCGCCTCCAGGCCGAGTTCCTCGGGATTGCCAAGGGGAGCGTGGTTGACCGCTTCGGTTGGCTGACTCCGGTTCCCGCCGCCGTCGTGAGCAGGTGACCATGCACGCGCAGGGGAGGACGGTTCGGTGGATTGAGCTGTTGGGCTTTCCAAGTAGTCAGCGGTCCTGCCGTGTCGCGCGGCAGGACTCGAAGAGGTCCGTAGGCCGCTTCGTTCTCGACTGAAATGATGTCGCGACTCCCGCCACGAGGTTTGGCGGGAGTTTGCGTACCTACCGTGAGGGAGGGCAGCGTGATCGTCGGTTGTCTCGCACTCAACGCGTCGTTCGAACCGCTCACCATGGTACCGCTCAAGCGGGCGCTGCGTCTCGTGATCGACGGGAAGGCAGAGATCGTCGAAGCGGACGGTGGGCGCCTGGTGCACTCCGAGCGGTTGACGGTGCCACGCCCCGCGGTCATCCGCCTGACGAAGTTCATCCACGTCCCGCGCAAGTTCCGTCGGCAGGTGACGAACACCTTCCTGTTCGCGCGCGACCGGTACAAGTGCCAGTACTGCGGCCGGCAGGGCAATGAACTCAAGCCGCGCGAGGCGCTCACGCGCGACCACCTCATTCCACTGTCGCGCGGCGGTGCCAATGCGTGGAACAACGTCGTGACGGCGTGCTCGTCGTGCAACACGCGCAAGTCGAATCGGCTGCCGAGCGAGATCGGGATGTTTCCGCTGCACGCCCCCATCGAGCCGCACTTCGTGCACCTCAGCTGGGCGGTGCGCCGCCTGACGCCGATCCAGGCGCGATACATTCGCTTCTTCTATGGCGAGGCGACGCTGCACCAGCTCGAGGAACTCGAGGCGCGCTCCCACAAGGTCATCGTCGCGGGGTAGTCCGGGGGCGCAAGACGTCGCCGACCGGGCCAACGGCCCGACTCAGGGTCGGAACGTCTTGCTGCGCGCCTCCAGGCGGCGCATCTCGCCGCCGAGCATGCGGGCGAGCAGGGTGCGCATGCCGCGACCGACCGCCGTTCCCGGATT
>Ga0138256_10002616_pt1 | contig 19255 bp, 16 predicted proteins | sample KNB2016incub_MG_FD_105486 | JGI IMG/M metagenome (GOLD analysis project Ga0138256, IMG submission 105486) | Active sludge microbial communities from wastewater in Klosterneuburg, Austria - KNB2014incub_MG | ecosystem: Engineered > WWTP > Activated sludge > Unclassified | place: Austria... | reverse complement strand
TGCCGTTGCAGGAGTTTGCTCCTGCGACCACCTGTATCCCTATCGAAATTCCAATTGAGAATCTATATTGGAATTCACATGGTCGCAGGAGCAAACTCCTGCAACGGCCATGGCCCTTTGCTTCATGATAATTTCGAGTAGTATTGCAAAATTAAGTTGTGTATAAGCGGTAGGGATACTAGCGGGGGAGATGGGTACGCAGGATATTTTAGGAATACTTGTGGTGAGCGGGCTGAGGGTCAGGATGAATGAGTCGAACTATATTTGGGAGGTTTTAAACTGGAAAGTAGGTGAAAAAGAAATACATTAGGGAACACATACAAAATTCAATCAATGGATCTATCAGTCCCAAGAGACAAACAACTAACAGGCATAGCTGGTGAGTTCTTTGTTGCGGCAGAACTGGCTAAGCGAAATTTTCAAGTGGCTCTGACCATTGGAAATGCAAAAGCTGTTGATTTATTTGCGACAAACCAAGACACTGGGAAGATTTTTGAAATTAAGGTAAAAACCCTAGGAACGAAGCCAAACTCCTTTACATTACCCATTAAATGCTTACAGAAAAATAAGATTTTCATTTTCGTATATCTTAATGGACTTGACGTACAACCTGATTATTACATTTTAAAAGGTGTTGAGATTATCAATGACATCCATCATTTCTATGGCGCCAGTATTAAAACAGACAGACAAACTGTAAATCACGGCCCACTAAAACTTCACAAAAGCGCATGGAAAAAACTTAGTTGATATACCTAATCCGGTTTCATAATGCCTTTCCATAACAATTTACGGCTTCGAAATTGCTAATCGAACCTCTTTTCGATCCGTTATGTTTTCACGAAAATCGCGCAAATATTCATAAAGGTCATTTTGAATGTCCTTTTCAGCAAGTGCCATTTCCAAGTTGTCTGGATCTTGATTTATGATATCTATGAGGTCCGTGTCATATCCCCAAATCCTAGTTCTTGCTGTTCTAAAATCATAGGCCTTTGCTTCACCTGAGGCACTATTTATTACCTGTATCTTGAATTCTCCATTCTTTCCATCAGATATAAGACTTTGCCAAACATTATATGAGCCCGGCATGGTTAAAGTGCTGTCACAAATAATTGGGTGTCCTTCAAATTCGATTGCAGCTATATATAGCGATTTGGCTAATCCAATTCTACGGCGCTCCGATGCGATTTTCGAAATCTGCCAATAATCCAAACCACCAATGTTAACCCGAACTAGTCTCAATAGTGATTTATCTCCATTTTCATTATGAACAGCTCTATAGAATTTTTCAACATCAGATTTACTACCATATTGATAAATATAATTTTCCACTCCGATATATTCCAAATCCTGAAATTCCACACCTTTATCCATCCTCAGAAAATATCCCTTCGGTATGTTTCTTTCATCATTCACATTAGGCATCTAATTTTTTCTTTTAATCAATAAGAAAGCTGGGCACCACATCACTGCAACACCCAGCCCATAAAATCATCAAGGAACGGAAACCAACGCCGGCCCCAACACCTTGGGCAGGAAAGCATGGATCTCAACCAGATCAATCCCAACACCATTCTCAATTGTCAATGGAATTTTGTTTCGTGGAATTTGCCTTGTCAAATTAGCAGAAGCTACACCAACGACATCGCCATTCAAATCAAATATCGGCCCTCCACTCATGCCATTCAATGAAGCATCCTGGGTAAGGAAGGAATGAAATGGTTTGTTCATGAACACCCTCTTTGGAAGAGAATCTATAAGAACAGTAGGCTGCCAATACTGTCGCACATTACCCACATCCAGTAAGGTGTGTACTGTCTTATTGGTCGGATGTACAGCATTATGATGCCTTGGCATCGCGAGTGGATAACCGCATAGAACAATAGATTGTCCCAGACTTGCACTTGTACTAGCCAACTTCAAAGGAGGTAAAACGCCTTGTTTAATCTGCCCTAGTGCCAAATCCAAATTGGGATCATTTTTCAGTATTGAAATAGGCACAAACCTTTGGGCCAATCTTCCCGCATGAGGTACATTCCCCATATAGCCAAGACTGGCATTCGGTGGCAAAGCTCGAATTACATGTGAGGCTGTTAGAAAATGACCCTGATCACTAATAAAGAATCCTGTGCCTAAGACACTAAAGCTGTTAGGGCTAAATTGAAAAATCGGGAATATGGATCCCTTGACTAATTGTATCGCTTTTTGATACATGGTAATAAATTTTTGTTGTTAATAAATAGTTCTTCTTCGGGTGAGTGAAGCATCAAGACATAAGAGTCTTAATGCATGGTCACCACGACATACAGTAATGCTCGAAAGCATGTGTTTTCATTTAGATAGTCTACGACGATCCGAAATAATCAGACTTGAATTTTGAAGATGTAAAGGTTAAATCATGCACTTTGTATTAGCTTCTCCTCAATCACCCGGGTGAGGATAGAATGTCCCGGGGCAATCCATTTTTTCTTGGAGAAGAAAGTACATTTACGATCCCTATCGCGAGGTAGATTCTAACTCTCTGGCTGGTTTGCCATTTCGCCCACGAAATGGTCTGATCAACTGACGTGCCATCGAGAAGGAATCTGCCTTTTTTTCATACCCATCTGACAATACTCATATTTTAATTCGTTTTAATATGTCACATCTGTCACTTTGGCATATAATCACCTTTGTACTGGCAATAACAACTAACATATTCCTGCAAACTGGCACTTACGCCAAATAACATTTGTTCACCACAAGAAATTGCCGCATTTTTTGCAAGCCAAACCCATATTTTTTAACATTAATTTATATTTATTATATAGCTTTATTTCAGTATATTACATAATATAATTATTATAATATGTTTTAGTAGCAATACTACTGAGAAAAATAATTTTCAAGATTACGGAACAAATTTTACCTTTGTACAGTTACTACTGAGATGAAAACGCAAATTAAGGACATAGCATTCGTTCGGACGGGGGTCTTTGCGAAGCCTACCTCGAAGGGGGAGGTTGCTTATTTGCAGTCAAACCACTTTGACGACCAAGGCAACCTTAAGAGGTATATCAAAACTGATCTTTCCGCAAATTCTGTCAATCCAAGGCACCTATTGTCTCCAGGAGAAGTGTTATTCTCAGCAAAAGGTTCTAAGAATTTTGCAACAGTTTTTACGAATGTGTATCCGTCGTCGGTTGCTTCTTCTTCCTTTTTAGTGCTCTCGCCAGTTTTCAGCGATATACTTCCAGAATACTTATCATGGTTCTTGAATAGTCCAGACGTTCAAATTCAACTGAAGAAGGAGGCCCTTGGAACAGCAATCCAATCTATTACTAAATCATCAATTGAAGACTTAATAATACCCATACCCCCAATGAAATACCAGGAAAAAATTCTAGAGGTGACTACCCTATGCGAAATGGCTAATGACTTACGAAACAAGATTTCTAAACTTGAAAGCAAAATGATTGAGGATCAAATTTTTACTATTTTAAATAAACAAACATGAAAATTAACATTCCATGCCCTACATGTGGCTGCCAAACATGTGATGCCGAAACAAAGGACGGCGAAGCTATCGCTATTGAAGTATGCCGCTGCCCGGACGGTAGTGGTGATTTTGATGTAACTATTACTCCTCAGGGAGGAGAGCCATTGTTTGAAAAACATAGTGGCCCAATTAAAGATCTCGAGGATCTTCTTGCAACACGTTATAAAATCAACTTAGATTCAATAGACCACAATTGCAACTGATGAAAACTAAACTCACCCAAAAAGAAATCAACAACATCGTCTGGAAAGCCTGCGACACCTTCCGCGGCACCATTGATGCTACCCAATACAAGGACTATATCCTGACCATGTTGTTCTTAAAGTATCTGACCGATGTCTGGAAGGACAAGCGATCTGCATACAATGATAAATATAAAGGTGATCAGGTCCGGATCGAACGTGCATTGCGCAACGAACGATTCCAGGTTCCTGCAGAGGCGACTTTTGATCACCTCTATGAACAACGCAATGAAACCAATCTCGGCGAGTTGATCAATATCGCCCTTGAAAAGCTAGAAGATGCCAATCGAAGCAAGTTGGAACGCGTGTTTCGAAATATTGACTTCAACAGCGAATCCAACCTGGGACAAACCAAAGACCGCAATCGCCGATTGAAAAACCTGATGACGGATTTCTCTGCTCTGGATCTCCAGCCCTCGCATCTGGAAGGCAATGATATCATCGGTGATGCCTATGAATTCCTGATCTCACAGTTTGCCAGTGATGCCGGTAAAAAAGCAGGTGAATTTTATACACCGGGTGAAGTGTCAACACTTCTCGCCAAACTTGTAGATCCTCAACCGGGCAATCGCATTTGTGATCCAGCCTGTGGTTCTGGATCATTATTGATAAAGGTAGCCAGGGAAGTAGGCACTAATAACTTCTCTCTCTATGGTCAGGAAAATAACGGCAGCACATGGGCACTCGCACGTATGAACATGTTCCTGCATGAGATGGACAACGCAGATATCGAATGGGGAGATACACTCAATAATCCCCGCTTGCTGGAAGGCGATCAACTGATGAAGTTCCATATCGTGGTGGCTAATCCACCATTCTCGCTCGACAAATGGGGCGCTGAAAATGCCATGGCTGATCAGTTCAATCGCTTCCATCGTGGCGTGCCGCCAAAGAGCAAAGGAGATTACGCCTTTATCACGCACATGGTGGAAACCACCTACGAGGATATAGGTAAGGTGGGTGTTATTGTGCCTCACGGTGTGCTGTTCCGTGGTAGTAGTGAAGGAAAGATCAGGGAGCATCTCATTCGTGAGAATTTTTTAGAAGCTGTGATCGGCCTGCCATCCAATCTGTTTTTTGGTACAGGCATACCTGCAGCTATACTCATTTTTAACCGAGGCAAGGAAAAGAACAAGGATGTATTGTTCATCGATGCCAGCCGGGAATACCAGGAAGGTAAAAACCAAAATCGCCTACGTGCGGAAGATATCCAGCACATCGTGGATACACTTAAAGCATTTAAAGCCGGTACGCCCCTTAAAGGTGACGAAGGAAAGGTGATTGAAGACAAGTATGCGTACAGAGCTACCCTGAAGGAAATCGAAGACAATGATTTCAATCTCAACATCCCCCGTTATGTCGATACGTTTGAAGAAGAGGAACCTGTAGATATACCTGCGACACAAGCAGAGATCAAAAGACTGAAGGGAGAACTGGCTGGAGTAGAGAAAAAGATGGAAGAGTACTTAAAAGAACTAGGGTTTTGACCATTCAATATGCATCGGATCTACATCTGGAATTTCCTGAAAACAGGAGGTTTATCCATGACAACCCACTGTCACCGGTGGGCGACATCCTCATTTTAGCAGGGGATGTTGTACCATTTGACCAGTTGGATCAGCATCAGGATTTTTTCAGCTATGTGTCTGATCATTTTCAGACGACCTGGTGGATCCCGGGTAATCATGAATATTATCATGGTGATATCGTAGGGAAAAGCGGAATCATGCATGAAAGCCTCCGCCCGAATGTCCATCTCGTCAATAATTATGCAGCCACCCATGGAGAGGTCCGTTTCATCTTTTCGACCCTGTGGTCAAATATCAGCCCTGTCAACCAATGGCACATCTGGCAGGGACTAAATGACTTCAGACTCATCTCCAATGGCAGCGCTAAACTATCTGTAGATGATTATAACCGATTGCATCAGGACGCCCTTGATTTCATCAGTCAGGAATTGCATAGTCCCTTTGAAGGCAAGACTGTCGTCACTACGCATCATGTCCCTACCCTGCTCCATTATCCCGAGAAATACATTCATGACAAATTGAATGAGGCATTTGCGGTTGAGCTGGAGGTTCTGATTTTTGATACCCAACCTGATTACTGGATTTTTGGACACCATCATCACAACCAGGAGCCTTTTTCACTGGGGAAGACCCAATTCCTTAGTAACCAGCTAGGGTATGTGCAGCGAGAAGAGCATCTCCTTTTTCAGAATGATAAAATTATATCTATTTGATTATTAATACAATAACCTTATTTTTGCATAATAATGCAAGCATAGTGATTATGCACAATTAACATTATTATATTGATTATGAATACTTTAGATAACTATATTACAGCCTTTACGGGTTTTCCAGCGCACATTTTCCCTTTACCAAAGGAGGAAATGAAAGGCCTGGCTATGTATATCAGAGAGGCTTATACACTGAGCAGACTACAATTGAATAATGTCGACCTCCTATTAATAGAACCAAACCAAGCCGATGAACTGCGAATCCTCCAGGTTCAAAAACATATGGAAACCCTGACTAGAACTACCCGTATGACTTGTATTCTATTGTTGCATGAAGTACCGGCCTACGTACGCGGCAGACTGATCGAAAAACATATCAATTTTATCATACCTGGGAAGCAAATCTATTTGCCGGATATATTGATTCATCTTAAGGCAGATCGAGTAAAAGAAAAGAAAAAGGGCCATGGCACAATATTGACACCGACTGCTCAATTCGTGGTACTCTACCAACTGCTCCATCAAAGAGCACACTGGCAGCTTGAGAACCATCCGCTGAAGGATATCGCCAGGCAAACTGGCTATGCAGCAAATACAATAACAAATGCAGCCAAAGAACTGGAGGAGCACCAACTGATTACAATAAAAGGTACAAAAGAAAAATACATCCAATTCAACCTTAAAGGAAAAGAACTCTGGATGCATGCACTCAAAGAAGGCAGGCTGACTACACCTGTCCTGAAAAGAATCTATGTGGATGCAAAGCCGGATAACACACCATTGGTTCGTGCAAATGCGACTGCCCTGCCTGAATATAGCGATATGAACCCTACTACACAGGAATACTATGCTATTGATAAGAACGCATATTACGCCCTGGACAAAGCGAACAAACTCATCCATCCAAACCCTATCGAAGGGCAGTATTGTCTTGAAGTCTGGAAGTATGATCCAGCCGGATTACCTACACATGTGCAGGTGAAAAATGAAGTGGTGGACCCGCTTAACCTTTACCTAAGCATGCAGGACATGAAAGATGAGCGGATAGAGATGGCATTAGATCAGATTATAAATCAATTTCCATGGTAGTTGGACTGGACATATTCAGAGCGTACTTTGGGGATTTCCCCGACCAATATGTGATCATAGGAGGCACAGCCTGTGATATAATTCTTTCAGAAGAAGGTCTAACCGCAAGAACAACAGATGATATAGACTTAATACTGATTGTAGAAGCATTAAGTCCTGAATTCGTTAAGCAATTTTGGAAATTCATACAAGAAGGAGGATATGAGCGAAGAGAAAAAAGTCCAGATGAACGGCATTACTACCGATTCATTAAACCAGCCAATGAAGAATTTCCTAAACAAATAGAACTATTTAGTAGAGAACCCGACATGATTGATCTACCAGATGGAGCACACCTTACACCAATTCCAATTGATGACCCTATCAGCAATCTTTCAGCCATAATACTAAATGAAGACTATTACACATATTTACTCGAGCACACTTTTGCTGAGAATGGGCTACAAATTGCAACTATAAATGCATTAATAGCCTTGAAAGCAAAAGCTTTTTTGAATTTAACAGAAAGTAAAGAAAAGGGAGAAACAATTGATAGTAGAAACATCTCAAAACATAAAGGCGATGTATTCAGACTAGCGGCACTATTAACAGAAGAGGACGCATTTGACTTACCTGCACCTTTGAAAGCAGATCTTCAGGAATTTATTGACACTATTAACGATGACTTACCAGGCAAAGGCATCTTCAAGGCTTTAGGCGCACCGCAATTAGATCCGAAGGCAGTATTAGACCAACTCATCACCAGTTTTAAGCTCAATGAAGAAGGATAATAAAAAGGAATCAGCAAAAGGAGTGAATGAGGGACGGCCTGGATATAAGCATACTCCGCTGGGGTGGATTCCGGAGGAATGGGAATATACCAGACTTGATAAGATATCAGATATAGTTAGAGGCAGTTCTCCAAGACCAGCAGGCGACGCTAAATTTTTTAATGGCAATTATATGCCATGGCTCACAGTAGCATCACTTACGACTTTATCGGACTCCATTTTAGAAGTAACTCAAACTGAAGGGTCATTGACAGAATTAGGAAGTAGACAAAGCAGGATCTTAGAAAAAGGAACTCTTATTTTATCCAATAGCGGAGCAACTCTGGGTGTTCCGAAAATTCTTGGTATTAAATGTTGCGCGAATGACGGAATTGCAGCCTTTATCAATTGGAAGGATAATGTTGCAGATAAAAAATTCATTCTTTACAACTTAGCTAATTTAACCAAATACCTACGCGAAGTTATTGCACCTGGCAACGGGCAACCTAATCTTAACACAGAACTAATTGGCAGTTCCTTCGTCCCACTTCCGCCAATAAATGAACAAAATCTAATTGTAAAATATCTATCTATTTGGGATGAAGCAATAAACAAAGCAGAGCAGCTCATAGAGCAGTTGAAGCGGAGGAATATTGGGTTGATGCAGGAGTTGTTGACAGGAAGCAAAAGATTGCAGGGATTTGAGGGGGATTGGAAGAAATTACACGTTCATGATATTGCCAAGGAGGTTTCTTTAAAGAACAGAAATGGGAAAAACCTGACAGTTTTATCCTGCACAAAATATGCCGGACTTGTTCCATCGCTGGAATATTTTGGACGCCAGGTTTTCGGGAGCGATACCAGCACATATAAAGTTGTACCTCAATATCATTTTGCTTACGCAACCAATCACATTGAAGAAGGCTCTATAGGTTACCAAGACAGGTTTGAAGAAGGTTTGATTAGTCCAATGTATACTGTATTTAAAACAAACAATCTTATCCATGATGAGTATTTATATAAACTTTTGAAATCCCACCAATATATTCATGAATACCGAAAAAGGATGGAAGGGTCAATAGATCGTCGAGGAGGGCTACGATGGGATTCATTTTCGAAGATCAGTATTCATTTACCGAAACTTGAAGAACAGAAAGCATTAGCCTCTGTATTTGGAATCATGGATGAAGAGTACATTCTTCAAGAAAAGAACCTCGCTAAAGTGAATCAACAGAAAAAAGGGTTGATGCAGAAATTATTGACAGGAGAAATCAGGGTTAACAAAGTATAAATTTTCACTCCAAATAAAATAATGTATCATGAATATCTCTCAAAAACAAACAACATTATCGGAAATTGAAGCCATACAAAAACTTGATATTACAAGCTTTCTTTCCAAACGACTGCCCGAAAACACCTCAATTCAGGCATACTTGATTGGCAAGTATGCTGCCTCTGAATTTATAAGCTTACTTAATAAAGCAATATCTCAACTTAAGTCTGAGCTTGAAAATGGATTTGGATTACTCCTACCCAACCACGAAAATTTTAACAATGACTACGGACAATTTACATTAGACAAAGATCTTGGCAACCTAAGACTGGCTATCATTAACAATACTGATCAACAGGATGTTTGGTTAGAAAGATTAATTTATTATCAAATCCGTCAAGGCTTTTGGGATAGGTCCAAAATAAAAGCACATAGCGTAGATGATGAAAAAATAAAATCAATTACTGATCGAGTAAATTTGGCTGCGCAAATAATTGAATCAAGTGCAAATCAAATGAACGAACTAAAACAAAGTTTAAATGAAAACATCGTTAGCATCGAATCCTTTCTAATTTCAAAGAAAAAGGAATTCGATGAATTGAAGGCAATAGAAAATCAAGCCAACGTAAATCTTTCTAAAATTGTAGAAATTTCCTCGAACGCCTCAAATAAGGAAACTGAAATATCCGGTCATCTCAATAATATAAATGAAAAAATATCAACAGTAACAAAAAACATTTCAGAGTATCAATCAACATTTGAAACTTTATCAAGTGAACTTTCCATATGCCAAAACGAGCTCAGTCAGGTATTAGTAAATGCAAGAACCAACTTAGATTCAAGCCAACAATCATTAGACTTCGTTCAAAACAAAAAGGAAGAAATAGTAAGATTAACCGGCTTGGCTGCAGATGGAGCTTTGGGATCAAAATTTGACCAAAGGCAAGTTGCATTAGCTTCCGGTCTTTCATTCTGGAAATACGGGGTTCCAATCATCACTGTTCTCTCTGTAGTATGGGTTATTGCCGTATTTACATGGATACCCACTCATACTAATAATGTTTGGATTGATTTATTAATTAATGTCATTAAAACATCTCCTGCATTCATTTTAATGGGATTTGTATTCAACCAATATGGCAAGGAAAGAAATTTACAGGAAGAGTATGCCTTTAAGTCAGCAGTAGCAATGACTTTAACAGCATATTCAAGTATGCTAGAGAAAGGTGATGACGATGCTAATAAAACAAGACAAGAAATGTTATTAAAATCAATTCAACAAGTCTACTTGCTACCCAGAATTCACTCAGACAAACAAGGGAGCATTTACACAATGAATGGAAGACAACTTAAAGAAGCAATAAGTACATTGACAGAAACTCTGAAAAATATTAAACCCTAGCCAGTTTGGAACGACCATCCTTCATCGAAGACCATATCTCTCAGATTCCCGCCCTTCAGCTCCTCATTAAGCTGGGCTATCACTATCTAACCCCGGAAGAGGCGCTGGAAGCTAGAGGCGGCCGGAGCTCAAACGTATTGCTCGAAAGCATCCTGAAGAAGCAGTTACACGAGATCAACAGCATCGAGTTCAAGGGAAAGGAGTTTCTCTTTAGTGATTCCAATATCAATACGGCTATCCTGGCCATTCGAGATCTGCCCCTGCATGATGGTTTCATCTCTGCCAATCAGGTTTTTTATGATCTGATCACCCTGGGTAAGAGCTTCGAACAAAATATCCTGGGTGACAAAAAGAGCTTCACCTTACAATATATCGACTGGGCACACCCCGAAAACAACATATATCACGTAGCCGAAGAATACTCAGTGCTGCGATCCGGCCGCACGGATACCTACCGTCCGGACATTGTCCTCTTTATTAACGGCATCCCGATGGTCATCATCGAATGCAAATCCCCAAAAATCAAACACCCTGTCGACCAGGCCATCGAGCAGCACATGCGGAATCAACAAGAGGATGGAATCCGACCACTTTACGCCTATTCCAATATGACCCTCTCTCTCGCTGTTCATCAAGCTCAGTATGCCACCACCGCGACTGAAAAAGACTTCTGGAGTGTATGGAAGGAGAAGTTTAAAAGTGATGAAGACCAGCAGTCCTTTAATACATCTCTACAATCTCTCAAGAATGCTCCCCTGCCCCATGATGAGCGCACTGTCCTTTTCCGGGATCGGTACCGACATGTCCTGGCGTATTTCAACCAACTGGAACAGGAAGATCTTACAGTTACTGTCCAGGACACACTCATCTACAGTCTTTGCCGACCTGAAAGACTGCTGGACTTGATGCAACATTTCATCGTGTATGATGATGGCATCAAAAAAATTGCGCGCTACCAGCAATACTTCTCAGTCAGATGGACTCTTGATCGGATCAGCCGAATGCAGACGGATGGAAAACGACTGGGCGGAGTCATCTGGCATACCCAGGGTAGCGGCAAATCACTGACCATGGTGATGCTGGCACAATTGATCGCCCTCCATCCGGATATTAAAAACCCTAAAATCGTCCTGGTGACGGATCGGGTCGATCTCGACGATCAGATCACAGATACCTTCAAAAAATGTGGAAAGGAAGTTCTTAATGCGACGACCGGAGAAAAGCTGGTGGAAATACTTGAGTCCAACAGCGATGCTATCGTCACCACCATCATCAATAAATTCCAGTCAGCCGTAACTAAAGCCAAACATACCTTTGACAGTCCAGACATCTTCGTCCTGGTGGATGAAAGTCACAGGACACAGTATGGCACCTTCAATGTCAAAATGCAAAAGGCGTTTCCACGTGCTTGCTACATCGCCTTCACCGGTACGCCCTTGTTGAAAAACGAAAAAAGTACCGCTGCGAAATTTGGTGGCATCATTCCAGGCACTGTCTACACCATAGCGGATGCTGTTGCTGACAAAGCAGTGGTGCCACTACTCTACGAAGGACGACACAATCTCATGGATGTCAATGCAAAGCCATTAGATACCTTCTTTGACCGGGTGTCAGAGCCACTTACAGAATATGGTAAGGCTGCATTAAAACAACGATTCTCCTCTCGTAATGCGGTAGTTCAGTCCCTGTCCTTCATTGAAAGCACAGTCTGGGACATCATCAAACACTATACGGAGAATATTCAGGGGACCGGCTTCAAGGGTCAGCTGGTTACGCCTAATAAACTTTCAGGTCTACGTTATCGGGAGATCATGAAGGAAATCGGTCGAGTATCTGTCGAGCTACTCATTTCTTCAAGTGACACACGCGAGGGAGAGGAGGATGCATTTGAAGTCAGCGATGATAAAGTGAAAGCCTTTTACAAATCGATGATGGACAAATACGGCACGCCCGAAAAGTATGAGAAAGCACTCATCAGTAGTTTTAAAAAACAAGACCATCCTGAGATCATCATTGTTGTAGATAAATTGTTGACAGGATTTGATGCTCCCCGGAATCAGGTTCTATACTTAACCCGAAATCTTCGGGAGCATACCTTGCTACAAGCCATCGCCCGTGTCAATCGCCTATCCCCTGGAAAGGACTATGGTTATATCATCGATTACTATGGCAATCTGGAAAACCTGGACAAAGCCATACATACCTACTCCGCGTTTGAAGAGTTTGACGCAGAAGAAGTGACCGGGACACTAAATAATATCAGTTCGGAAATCGAAAAACTTCCCCAAGTTCATTCTGATCTATGGGATGTATTCAAAAGCATCCGAAACAAATATGATGAGCCGGCTTATGAGGAGCTCCTTGCTGATGATTCGGTCCGGTATAACTTCTATGAAAAACTGAGTGCTTACCTGCGTATACTCAAAATGGCGTTGTCAAGCATCACCTTTGAAAATCAAACACCAGAAGCTCAGATCACGAAGTATAAAAAAGATGCTGCGTTTTTCCTGGCTCTGCGAGTATCTGTTAAACGGCGATTCTCCGATGAGCTGAATTTCAAGGAATATGAGTCACAGGTCCAGAAGCTCATTGATAAACACATTACCACAGAAGGAGAAGTACTTCGGATCACCGAGCTGGTCAATGTCTTTGATAAGCAGGAGCGTCAGGCCGAACTGGAGAAAATAACCGGGAAAGCTGCCAAAGCAGATCATATCGCCAGTCGGACCATGAAGGCGATCAGTGTGAAGATGAATGAAGATCCGGTGTATTATAAAAAGCTGTCCCAATTGATCCGACAGACCATTGAAGAATATCATCACCACCGGATCACGGAGGCAGAATACCTGATGCGTGCCCAGGGATTTGAAAATCAGTTTTTCGATCAGAAAAGAGACCATGTACCTGCACTGATCAGCGACAATCCAACTGCCATTGCCTTCTACAACATAGTCACCGAAGAGTTAAAACAAGGCCTTACCAATGCATCGAAGAGTATGGATATCTCAGCAGAGATAGCAGACGGCATAGATCAGGTCATTCGAGCTCGTATCATGGAGAATGGTCACCTATTCATAGACTGGCAGAAGAATGATGATATCAAGGGCATGATGAAGATTGATATAGATGACATGATCTTTGATATTCAAGCAAGGCATGATATGAAGTTTGACCTGAGTGCCATTGATTTATTGATCGAGGAGTGTATCAAAGTGGCTGAAACAAGATACAAGGCATGACCCAGCATCAAATTTCCTTTGGAAGCAAGTACATAGCGTATCAGCTAAAGTACACTGAGCGTAAAACTCTGGGCATCAAGATCCATCCATCTGGTCAAATTATGGTAACCGCACCCATGGCATCGGATTCTAAAACAATCAATGCTAAAGTCCGGCAAAAAGCTCCATGGATTCTAAAGCAAATCAACACATTCAATAAATATCTACCGGGCTCGACTCCAAGAAGGTATGTAAGTGGTGAGTCCCATCTATACTTAGGCAGGCAATACCGTCTCAAAGTGGTCAAGGCTAAAGATCTGGCTATTAAAGCCTACAGGGGTCAACTATGGATATATAGCCCTAAATCAGATCAGCCATCCATCCAGAGACAACTTGAAAAGTGGTATGTCATTCGCGCAAAGGAAATTTTTCACCAAGTCCTAGATACAGTATTCCCCAAATTCAAACGCTATTTAAAAACCAAGCCCTCCCTGTTCATTCGCAAAATGGCCACACGTTGGGGTAGCTGCACACCATCGAGCAGAATCATCCTCAATCCTGAATTGATAAAGGCACAGAAGGGATGTATTGAGTATGTGATTGTGCATGAGTTGTGCCATTTGGTGCATTATAATCATACAAAGCAGTTCTATCGGTTGTTAGGCAGGGTTTTGCCGGATTGGGAGAAGTGGAAAGCGAAACTTGAAAGAGAAAATTCTTGAATTTCTAACGTATAAATAAGAAAACTTCCTAACTTTGAAAATCTACGTAAAAATTGACTTGTAGTTATTAATTTACACAAACGCATGTATCAGGTCTAATTATGACAATATCTAATTTCCATAAATAATCCTACTAGGACTAATTGGACGTAAACAATAAGATTCTTTATCGTCAAAATAAAATAATATGATCAATGAGTGGTTAAGAATGTCGCTAAAAGCTATTAAATGGCTTCTTTATTATTATACTTCATTACTATTTATTGGTATTATAATAACAATATGTGCACTACTTTATGATAGCATTGTACTCCCGATAAATGTATCATTCACAATGGTTTCATTGCTAGGAGGAATCGGAACAGCATTAATAGGCAGCACAATTTTCTATCTTAGAAAGCTATACAAGTCCTGTATAAATAATGAAATGTCAAACCCAATCTCAGATGAAGACAAAATTCGAGAATTAGGTATAAATGCTTACTATTATCTTAGACCACTATTTGCAATTGCTTTCTCGATACTTATTCACATAGCTCTCAAATCTAGTGTTCAAATTATTACAGTCAAGGAAACTCGACTTGATGATGGCTTCATATACATAACAATGTTTGTCTCTTTCTTCGCTGGCTTTGCAGCTGGAGATCTAATAACGTATATTGAATCAAACGGATTTAAATGGGCTTCAAAACCTTTTAAAGATTAACATGGAAAAGCCAAATAAGAAAAAAACAATAAAGGAGATAGAAAAGCTAGCATCAGAAGTTCTGAAGTTAAAACAAGAAAGAGAACAGCGACGCCCCCTACTTATTGAATTCTGTGGAAGCCCTAAATCTGGCAAATCAACAACCATAACTTCTTTAAATATCTTTTTAAAAAGAAATGGTTTCAAAACAGTCGTACTTACGGAAAGAGCGAGTGTTTGTCCAATAGAAAATAAAACACACCCTTTCTTTAACATCTGGACAATGTCTTCAGCAATTTCTGAAATAGTTAAAAACCTTGAACAAGGTGAATCGAAAGTAGATATAATTATATCCGATCGAGGATTATTTGATGCTCTTTGTTGGTTTGAATGGTTGAATACAAATCCAAGTCCAAAGTCACCTTATTTAGATAATGATTCAGCAAAACGTTTAGAGGATTTTATTCTTATGGATATGTGGTTAAGTTATCTTGATTTGATTTATGTATTTCAAGTCGATCCCGAGACCTCTATCAAAAGAGAATATGCAAACCTACTTACAGAAAAACGTGGATCCATTATGCAAGAACCCGTTTTAGCTGGATTTATACATGCCACCAATATGGTTATAACAAAGCATGGAGATAAATTTAGAAACGTTCAAAAAATCATTACTGATACAGCAGAGACAGACAACGACCCTAACACTGTGAGCTATTCAGTTACTTCACAGATTTTGAAAAATTTACGAGATCTGCTTATTGAAAAAATAGGATACATTGACAATAAACTTAAAAATAATTTAACTTCTGGAATTAATGATTTTAAGATTTTGAATAAAGAAAAATTGAAATTTGACAATAGAGACAAGGTTGAATCAAGGGATTCTCTTCAGCCAATTCCAATTGCAGTAATTACCAACCCTGAACGTACGATGGTACTTGTAGTTAAAAAAAGTGGAAAAAGAATATCAACAACATCACCCGAAAAGGATAAACTACTTTTATACATTGGAGGTCATGTTCGCCAAGAAGATAAAAAAGATTCCATTGCTCATACATTTTTAAAAACAATTCATAGAGAAATACAGGAAGAAATTGGAGAATCAATTACTATTCAAGACCCAGAGCCATTTCTTATCTACACTCCTGACAATGAAAAAAGCATTAAGCATTTTGCGATTTGCTATATAATTGAATTAAACCTAGATGGCAAGAAATTTAAATTAACATCTGACGAGTTCATTATGAAGACTGGTACATCAAAAAGTGGGCAAGTATTGAATGTAGATGAAATAATTTCGGGTGGCTATGATCTGGAATCGTGGAGCATTCAAATTTTAAAACATGTTTTTCAGAAATCAATTCCTAAAGTAATCGATATTTTTGACGATTATAAAACCTTAAAAATTGTTAAAGCCACTTTTGGAATAGAAAACAAATACATAGATGCAACTAACGTGCTTATTCAAATGATAAAGGATAACATATTAGAATTTACAGTGACGAATAAAATTGTCGGGGATCCTGCCCCTGATGTATTAAAAACAATGGAAATTACTTACGAATTCAATAATCATACTGAAACAAGAAGGTATTTAGAAGGAAGTAAAGTCCGACTACCAAATTAAAATCTTGTGATCATCAAAGTGGTCACTTAGGTATTACTATGGGCCCCACTCCTGATTTCAGAAAACACAAAAATGATTATTGACATGTCAGAAAATGGAAACTATTATAATGGAGATAGATGTCAGTTATATATTTCTAGTAGTTTCTTAGTCAATTAATCAGAGGATGTCCAAATAAAATGGGTTGGATTATTCGGCTCATAAGATGAAGAAAAAGGGTTTAAAACGAATAGGCGATCATGGAAGAGATATCGCGGAATTGCATGGACTGACTGACGACATGCCATGTGTCACTAAATAGACAATTTGCAAATAATCTTTGATCAATGGGGATGAATTCCCCGGAATTGATTATATTTCTAAAAATTCCAACGCATGAAAACCAAATCCTTCCTGCTCTTACTGACCATTTTCAGTTATTTCAGTTGCTCCAATGACCCTGATGATATCATTCCAGGTACACCCCAGGAAATCCAGAGTTCCGTTTTTGTTACGATCAAAGATCCCGGAGGAATTCCTGTGACAGGTGCGCTGATTACTTTAGGCAATCTGACCGGAACGACAGATGAAACCGGTACCTATTTTTTCACACGTGCTATGCTGAGTGGTGATGATTATTTGAAAGTATCGAAGGTTGGATATTTCAATGGATCAAGGCGTTTCTTCACTAAAGGATCTCCAACACAATTTCTACAAGTCACACTATTACCTCGGGAGGAAGTAGCCAGCTATACAAGTTCGCATGGAGCATCCCTGTACATAGACCCTAAATCAAGATTGATATTCCCCAATAATGCAGTGGCTCGTCAGGATGGATCACCCTACAATGGTGAAGTGCACGTCATGGCATATCCCATCTATGGTGATGATCCAAAATTGTCGGACAAAATGCCGGGGGCTTTGGTAGGCGAGGATGAATCAGGTGCTAAAGTTGTATTAGGGAGCTTTGGAATGATCGCTGTGGAATTGCAGGCTGACAATGGCGAAGTATTACACATCGCTGATGGCAAAACAGTGGAGATCGAACTGGCGATAGCAGCTAGCCAATTGAGTCATGCGCCATCTACGATTCCATTGTGGCACTTTGATGAGGAAAAGGGAATATGGATGGAGGAAGGTCAAGGCGAACTCCAGGGAAATGTTTATGTAGGACAGGTTTCACATTTTTCAACCTGGAATTTTGATGTCCCTCTAGAATTAGTTTCCTGGGAAGCTTCCTTCGTTGACAGCGAAGGTCGTCCTGTTCAAAATACAGAAGTTTGTCTTTCACTCGAAGACATCAATGATAAGCGATGTGTCATCACGGATGCCAAAGGAACTATTTCACATCTTATCCCGGCAAATAGTAAGTTAACCTTAACGATTAGGAATGATTGTGGTTCTATTGCATTGAGTGAAGAGGTGGGCCCATTCATTGATGACATCAAGATGGACCCCAGGACGCTGGCTGTCTCAGTCCAGGAATATGCCACGATCTCAGGCACTGCTTTACAGTGCGATGGTAGTCCAATCAAATCCGGGTTTGTGAAGGTGCATACACCCTTGAATAATTACATATTCCCAATCACAGGCACTGATGGCCATTTTGAGGGTGGCTATACGTATTGCGTAGGGGATGTATCGACCTTGTATGTTTATGATGTAACAAACAATCTGGTCAGTCATCCAAGAGCTTTCAACTTTGAACGAAATTTAATTGTCGGCAGCATCACAGCCTGTAATCAGCTAAACGAATTCATTCAATATAAGGTGAAAGGGTTTTCACAAGAATATTTTTATTATTTCCCTGAATTGACCCCCATTGGATCTGAATATGTCGAGATTGAATCACTGGATAGTATCGGTGTCAAAGGTCGGTTTGGCTTTGTCATCAAAGGCAAGACTGTAGGCCAGTACTCCGCCAATGGTGCTCACGGCAACCAGATCAATCTCCAGAATGGCCAGATCGCCTACATCACAGACATGACCGTCAATGTCACGGAATATGGTCCGCCAGGCGAGTTTATCCGCGGAGATTTCTATGGCAAGCTCAATAAAGGCAGCAATGGAGCCGGTGGCTCAGCACCATCTGATTTCAGCGGGAGTTTTGCGTTGAAGAATGAATAAAAAATAGCGAATGACGAATAACGAATAGCGAAGGAGAAGTAAAAAGTTAAGAAGTAGATGTAATAAGTAGATGCATTGTTTACTTTTCCTCACTTTGATTTCGACTTCGCACTTCAACTTCACCTTCGCACTTCGCACTTCGACTTCTACTTCGCACTTCTACTTCAACTTCACACTTCTAATTCTACTTCTACTTCGATATTCGGTATTCAGCATTCGTTATTCAGCTATTATAGCTCCATAATCCTCTTTGTCTCACTAACAATCCGCCCAAAATGCTCCTGACGCTTACCGGACAGTAATTCTTCATCAAACGCCCTGGCTATTTTCTCCACCATCGTTTTATACTCAGGACTATC
>Ga0138256_10002615_pt1 | contig 19258 bp, 21 predicted proteins | sample KNB2016incub_MG_FD_105486 | JGI IMG/M metagenome (GOLD analysis project Ga0138256, IMG submission 105486) | Active sludge microbial communities from wastewater in Klosterneuburg, Austria - KNB2014incub_MG | ecosystem: Engineered > WWTP > Activated sludge > Unclassified | place: Austria... | reverse complement strand
ATCTTTGCTGCGATAATTACCGCCATTGCATTTTGAATGTTATGCTCACCTTTAATAAAGATATCAGACACTCTACAAGAAAATTCAACAGCATCACTTCTTACAAATCTTACTTCATCGTTCTCTAAATAACACCCATTAGAAACTTTTTTACTTGTTGAGAAAAAGAAAATATTACTTTTAGCTTTTTTGAAATATTGATTTAACAACTCACTGTCTTTACTTAGAATCAAGAAATCATTTTCATCTTGATTTTCAAAAATTCTTAGCTTTGATAAAGCATATTTCTCAACACTGTTTTCATATCGATTTAAATGATCTGGAGTAATATTTAATATCATCGCCACTTTAGGCTTGAATTGATCAATCAAATCAAGCTGAAAACTTGAAATTTCAAGTGAAACAAATTCATTTTCTTTAGATTGTGTTGCAACTTCAGAAAATGCCAAACCAATATTTCCTGCCGAATAAGATTTTACACCACATTCATTAAAAAGATAATCACATAAACTTGTTGTTGTAGTCTTTCCGTTTGTTCCGGTTATCCCGATTTCATTTGCTTTACAGAATGATGAAGCAAATTCAAGTTCACTAATAATTTTTATGTTTTTACTTTTAGCATTCTTAATCACTTCTGAATCTGACGGAACTCCAGGACTTACAACCATTAAATCACAATCAAAAACTTTTTCTGAGTGTTTTGCAATTTCAAAATCAATTTTTTCTTTTTGCAAAACTTCTATCGATGCTTTTAATTTTTCTTCAGAACCAGCATCACTAACAAATGGAATCGCACCAAGTTGCTTTGCAAGCTTAGCTGCACCAAGTCCACTTCTAACAGCACCAATGATTGATATTTTTTTATTCTTAACTTCTAACATCTTATATCATGTTATCTTATCTTAAATGAAACTAAAGTTACAATCGCAAGAATGATTGCAATGATATACGCACGTATAACAATTTTTGGTTCAGGCCATCCAACCATTTCAAAATGATGATGAACAGGTGCCATTTTAAATACTCGTTTACCTTCACCAAATCTTTTCTTTGTGTATTTGAAATAAAGTCTCTGAATTATCACAGATAAAGTTTCCATAAAAAATATTCCGCCTAGAATTGGAATAAATAATTCTTTCTTTATCAACACTGCAATAATTCCAAATGCTCCACCGAGTGCTAATGAACCTGTATCACCCATAAATACTTGAGCCGGATAAGAATTGAACCATAGAAATCCTAGTCCTGCGCCAACAAGTGCAGCGATAAAAACCGTTAATTCACCTGCGCCAGGCATATAGATTATATTTAAATAATTTGCAAAGATTGCATTACCACTGAAGTATGATAGCAAAGCAAGTGCGATCATAACAATTACAATCACGCCCGTCGCAAGCCCATCTAATCCATCTGTTAAGTTTACTGCATTAGATGTTGCTGTAATAACGAATACGACTGCTGGTATATATAAATATGATAAATCAAGATTAACATTTTTTAAAAATGGAATTGTTGTTAGCGTATTGAATCCTTGAAAGTCAGAAGAAAAATAAATTACTGTACCAACAACTAATCCAATGAATACCTGACCCATCAATTTATAACGTGCAATCAATCCGTTTGGATATTTTTTTATTACTTTTAAATAATCATCTAAGAAACCAACAGCACTTAACCAAAGTGTTCCAGCAAGAATCAATATTATATAAGTGCTTTTCAAATCGCCCCAAAGTAGAACAGGAATTGTAACTGATAGAATGATAATCAAACCACCCATCGTTGGTGTTCCAGCTTTTGACCAATGAAATTTCGGTCCATCAGCTTTTTTTGCTTCACCAATTTGATGTGCTTGAAGCTTCTTAATTATTTTTGGTCCAAGATAGAATGCAAGAAATAATCCAGTTATTGCAGCAAGTCCAGAACGAAATGTTAAGAATCTAAAAATATCAAATCCTGGTGGATTGAAAGTTTTGTTTATATATTCGAATAAATAGTAAAGCATTTAATTTTTGGTTGATTCAATAATTGAAACGTACTCTTCCATTTTCATTCCGCGTGAACCTTTAACGAGCACAACAGAATTTTTAATTTCTAATTTTTTCAAAAAGTTTTTTAATGATTCTCTTTCAGCAAAGTGTTGATGAATTTTTGTTTTGCCATTTAGTTTTTGATTCATCAATTTCATCATTTTACCAATTGAGTAAACTTCATCAACTTTTGTTTTATTGATGAAATTAGCTAAGTCCAAATGTTTTGCTTTTGATTCACTACCAAGCTCAAACATATCACCAAGCACGGCGATTTTTCTTTTTCTTGATTCTATTTTATTCAAAATATCTATAGATGATTTCATCGAGTCAGGATTTGCGTTATATGTATCATTTATCAACGTAAATTTTTTAAGATTTTTTATTTCTAATCTTTTGTTATACGATTTTATTTTCTTTACAGCTTTTTGGATTTGTGAATTACTTAATCCTAATTCTGATGCAATTGCATAAGCAGCAGTAAAGTTTAATACATTCTTCTCACCACTGATTGGTAAAGTTGCTTCGAAAATATTTTTCTTACTTTTAATTTCAATTTGTGGTCTTGCTAACTTATCATAACTTTTTATCGTTGCTTTGTAATCAGCTTTTTCATGTAATGCATAAGTAATTTTGTTTTTTACTGACTTTCCAAACTCTTTTAAAATCTTATCATCATTGTTTATAAAAACTTTTCCATCACATTTAATTGTTTCTTTGAGTAAAGCAGATTTTTCTGTAAACACACCTTTACGATTTTTCAAATATTCTAAATGCGAATCACCAATATTTGTTATCAGTGCTAAATCCGGACTTACAATCGATGATGTATATAGAATCTCACCAAAATGATTTGTACCAAGCTCTGCTACTAAAACATTGTGTTTTTCATTTGTGCTTAACACTGTTAAAGGCACACCAATGTGATTATTATTGTTCGCAATTGTCTTGTTAACTTTAAATTTTTCAGAAAGTAAAGTTGCAAGAATTTCTTTTGTTGTTGTTTTGCCTGCACTTCCGGTAATTCCAATAACTTTAGCTTTAAGTTTTGATCGCCATAATTTTGCAACATCACCTAAAGCAATTGTTGTGTCTTTAACTGTTATAACTGGAAAATCCAAATCTTTTATTTCTCTAAAACTCTTTGCATTTATTATAACTGCTGCTGCACCTTTTTTAACTACTTCATCTATAAAATCATGACCATCAAATCGCTCTCCTTTAATTGCAATAAATAAAGTATTCTTGTTGATATTTCTTGAATCAATAGAAACATGATTAATAGATTTAAATATATCAGGATTGTAAATCACTGTTGTTGGGAGATTAAAAATATCTTCTATATTTAAATGTATTTTTTTCATTCAGCTAAGTACTTTAATGCAATTTCCTGATCAGAAAAATGATTTCTAATTCCATTTATCTCTTGATAATTTTCATGACCTTTACCAGCAATTAAAATCACAGCATTATCATCAGAACTTTGAATAGCCTTTTTAATGGCTTCTTCTCTATTCTCTTCAACTTCAGAATTATTTTTAGAAATACCTTTTTTGATGTCTTCAATGATTTCAAAAGGATTATCTGTTCTTGGATTATCCGATGTAATAAAAACTATATCACTTAAATCACTTGCAACTTTACCCATAACCGGACGTTTAGTTTTATCTCTATCACCACCACAGCCAAAGACTGTTACAACCTGATTTTTATTTTTTACAATTTCTCTAACAGCCTGCAATGCTTTTTCTAAACTGTCTGCTGTGTGTGAATAATCAACAATTACTTTTTTCTTTCCACTACCAAGAACTTCAAATCTGCCTGGAACTTGCGGTGATGACTTTATGCCTTCTACAATTTTATTTGCATTAATTCCTAAACTATGTGCAGTTGCAAAAGCTGAAGTTGCATTGTAAGCATTAAAAGTTCCAATTAATGTTGTATGAATTTTATAATCAACTTTATTATGAGTGATTGTAAAATCTGTTCCATTCAAATCGTAAACGATATTTTTTATTTGATAATCTGAATTAGCTGCAATTCCATAAGTAACAATTTTTGCTTTTGAATCCTGAATCATCTTTTGTGAACTACTGTCATCAGAATTTATTATTGCAAAAGAATTCGCACCTAAACCATCAAATAATATTTTTTTTGCATTTAAGTACTCTTCAAACGAATTATGAAAATCTAAATGATCTGATGTAATGTTAGAAAATATTGCTGCTTTAAAATCCAAACCATAAACTCTATTTAATACTAATGAATGTGAAGACACTTCCATTACTGAGTATGAACAACCGGCCTGAATCATATCATAAAATAATCTGTTCAAATCATTTGATTCCGGGGTTGTTAATTTTGAATCAACTTTTGCATCACCAGCATAATTAGCAATTGTCCCAACTAATCCAGTTTTGTAACCAGCGTTTTGCAAAATGTTTTTCAAAATAAATGTTGTAGTAGTTTTACCGTTTGTTCCTGTTATTCCAATAAGTTTTAATTTATTGGTTGGACCTTTATAAAATCCTTTTGATAATTCAGCTAATGCTTTTCTGCAATCGATAACTAATATTTTTGCAATCTGTGAATAAGTTATCAGATCATCTGGAATCGCATTATCATCTTCAACAACAACAGCAACTGCACCTTTATTTATAGCATCCTGAAGGAACTTGTGTCCATCAGTTTTATATCCTTTTATTGCAACAAAAACAGAATTCTTTTGCACTTTTCGTGAGTCATAAACGATATCAGCAACGTCTCTTCTCTGAACTTCTCCAGTTACTTGAATAGCGTGAACACTATTTAGAAGCTGCGTTAATTCCATTTACAACGATGCTCCTCTTACACGATACTCAGAACATTCGATTAAGCAAACTTCATTTCCCGTTAGTTTTTTTCCTGCTGCAATACTTTGAGAAGTAATAATTCCTGTGCCTTTAATTTTATATTTAACTCCAAGTTTTGTTAAAGCATAAATCGCATCTTTGATCTGACAGTTAACAAGATCTGGCATTTTATTTTTGGATGACAGATTTACTTCTCTAACACTAATAGGTTTAATTTGTGTTTTGTTTTGAATATCAATTTCAGAATTATCTTCAGCAAATTTTAAATTCTTCATTAAATCAGGATTTAAATATTCCTGAAATTTTTCAATATCATTTTGAACAATTCGTTCTGTAACATTTTTAAATATTGGAGCAGCAACTAATCCGCCATATCTACCTTGATCAGGAGAATTCAATAATATCAAACAAACAACTTGTGGATTTTCAACCGGGAAAAATCCAACGAATGAAGAATTGTAATGTTGTTTGGAATAAGTACCATCAACTAATTTTTGTGATGTACCTGTTTTACCGCCAATAGAAATCAATTCTGAAAAGGCTTTTTTTCCAGTTCCGTTTTTTACAACTCCGCCCAATAGTTCTCTCATAATATCTGAAGTCTCAGTTGAAATAACTCTTCTAATTTCTTTAGGTTCAAATTCGTTAACCAGTTCTCCATCAAAAGAAACCTGACGTTGAACCAATTGAGGTTCGTATAAAACTCCACCATTAATTAATGCACAATAACCAGCTAACATTTGTAGTGGTGTTACAGAAATTTCATATCCAAAAGACAGATAAGCTTTTGATACTTTTGACCACTCAGTAGGCTTTCTTAATTTTCCGGCAGTTTCACCCGGAAGTGTTAATGATGTTGAATTTCCGAATCCAAATCCACGTAAGTATTTAAAATATTTTTCATCATCAATTCTCTGAACAAGTTTTGCAACACCGATATTACTTGATTGTTCGAGAATTCCAACAACATCTAAGCTACTATGTGGATGTGTATCCCGAATATTTACACTTTTATATTTATACTTACCATTTTCAAGATTTAATTTTTCTGTTAGCTTACATAACTTTTGATCTAACAAAGAAGCAATTGTAAAAGATTTAAATGTAGATCCAGGTTCATAAGTATCAGTAATGGCACGATTTCTTCTTTGGAAATCATTAAAACTCCAGTACTCGTTTGGATTAAAATCATCAATGTTTGCAAGTGCTAAAACTTCTCCGGTATTTGGATTCATTATAATTCCAGTACCGGAAACTGCACCATATTCTTCTACACCTTTTCTAATTTCTTCTTCAAGTATAAGTTGATAATTTTTATCAATCGTTAAATAAAAGTTATCACCAGAAATTGCTGGTTCAATTGCTTCATCATCAACAGTTACAATTTCACCTAAAGCATTTTTATGTATTAGTCTTGAACCATCTTCACCATTTAGTGCGTCTTCATAAAATTCAGAAACGCCCATCACACCTGCATCTTCATTATTAATGTATCCTAGAATGTGTGATGCTAAATTGTTGTAATGATAAACTCTTGTTGGTTCTTCTTTATAGAAAAATCCAGCACGTTTTATTTTTTTTAATGACTCAGCTAAATCACCGGATGCTTTCTTTTCAATACAAATAGTTTTCTTAGAATTTTTCATCATGTTCAAATAGTAATTTGAACTTCTATTAAATTTTTTTGCAAAAAGTTTAGCAATTTCTTTTCTATCACTCTGCTTTAACATTCTTAAATCAGCAAAGAACGAAACATCAGTTCTATTGTAAACAAGCAAAACATTGTTTCGATCATAAATTAATCCGCGTTCAGCAGAAATTTTTTCTACACCAGTTTGTTGTCTTTGTGCATTGTAAGAATATTCCTCTGCATGAAGAATCTGTATATCAACAAGTTTTACCACTATTGCGATAAAAAATATTAATATTGATCCAATTACTACTAATGCACGTGAATTATTCATACTTTTCTTTTAATGTCTCGCTTAAATTTTCAACTTTTTGATTTTCATATTTGACAACTAACGGAGCTTCAATATTTCGTATCATACCTAAATCAGATTTTGCAACAGCTACAATTCTTTCTTCAGCTGTAACTGTTTGATATTCTGCTGTTAATTTTATTTTTTTTTGATTTTCTGATTTATAAATTTTTTCAAGTTTGTCTTTTTGCAAAACATATTGTTCATATTTTAATTTTACACCAACACTAGCAAGAGCAAATAATGCAGTTATTAAAAGCAAAGTGAATATCAAAAAAAGAGTTGGCTTTGAGCTTTTCTTCATAATCTTTCAGCCACTCTAAGTTTTGCACTTCTTGCTCTATAGTTATCTCTAATCTCATTTTCAGTTGGAACAATTGGTTTTTTGTTTATCAACTTTAATCTTGATTCTAATTTTATCAATCCAAGTGGATCTTCTTTAGGACTTAAATTCACAATCGTTTCATTCTTAAAAAAATCCTTTACAATTCTATCTTCTAAAGAATGATAAGTTATAACAACTATTCTGCCGCCTGTTTTCAATACTTTAAGCGAGTTTTCAAGAAATAATTTAAGGTTGCCCAATTCATCATTAACATAAATTCTAAGCGCTTGAAAAACTCTTGATAAAGTTTTTCTTCTAAAAATTTCAGGAACTAAATCATTAATTATCGCAACTAATTGCCCGGTAGTTTCAATCTTTTGAGTTGCTCTTTTTTCTAAAATACTTCTTGCAATTTTTCTTGAGTTTTTTTCTTCACCAAATTCATAAATAATATTTGCTATATCTTCTTCATCAAAATTGTTTAATACATCTGCAGCAGTAATCTTTTTAGTTTTATCCAATCGTAAATCAAGAGCAGCATCATTTCGATATGTAAATCCAGATTCAGGATTATCTAATTGAAAAGAAGAAACTCCTAAATCAGCAAGCACACCATCGAAATACTGTATTGATTCTATTTTTGCTATCACATCTATAAAAGAGTAATTAAAATTGTATAAACTAACTCCAGATTTTTCAGCAAATTTATTTTGTGAGAAACTGAACGCATCTGTATCTACATCTGCAGCAACTAATCTACCTTCACTATTTAATCTTTTTAAGATTTCACTTGAATGACCACCAAATCCTAAAGTTGCATCAAAGTAAACACCAGATTGATCAGTAATTAAAAGATCCAAACTCTCTTTAAGCATCACAGGAACATGATGCTCGTTCATTTATTAGCCATAACTTTTGCCGCAATCTCTTCATAAGTTTGAGGAGACTGAAGCAGATATTCATCGTAAATTTTTGGATTCCACACTTCAATTTTTTTAAGTGCACCAAGTATCAAAACTTCTTTTTCAATTTTTGCATATGTTACAAGAGTTGATGGAATCATAATTCTTGATTGACCATCCATTACATCTTCAGCAGCAAACTGAACAAACATTCTAATAAATCTTGCATCATCAGGTTGAAACGAGTTTAAGTTTAGAAGTGATTCTTCAATTTTCTGCCACTCATCCAGCGGATACAAATCGATACAATTGGATAGACCTCTAGTCATCACAAAAGTTTCATTTGCATCAGCAGAAATATGCTTTCTAAGTTTAGCCGGAATTGCAATTCGGCCTTTAGAATCTATTGAATATGTAAATTGACCTCTAAACATTCTCTTTCTTTTGGGATAATTCCACATTTTTCCCCACCACAACCCAAAATAATAGAAAATTTAAGCGAAAGTCAAGGATTTTTGCAAAAATATTTCCACAAATATTTTTTGTCTTATTTAGGATTTTAAAGACTTCTTGTTAGGATGGACTTTTAGGTAACATGATTAAAGAAAATTTAAGATGTTTTACTGATGAGGAAATAATTTATTATTATTATATAAGTGAATGATTTGGTTCTTACACAATTGCTTAAGCTATAAATAAAGAGGATTTAGTTTTGTTATTACTTTTACAGAAGTCTAACGAGTTAAACGAGTATATGGAATCGCTGCCGAGTTTTTATAACCCGGTTTACATCTCTGTTTTAATCTTCATACTGGTTGCTGCTATTATTTATATCTCTTATCGTTTTATATATAATCCTATGATTAAAATTCATAAGGAAGAGCAAAAACAGTTTGAAATAACTACAGAAAAAATTCTTGCAATGTTTTCGGATCTTGATCCTAACCCTATTATGAGAATAAATTCTTCAGGGTTAATTACCAGTCTTAATAAATCTGCAATAGAAAAATTTTCTTACCTGGAAATAAATAAAAGCAAATTAAATTCTATCATTTCTAAAGTTGAACTTAACATTAAAGAAATAATACAGAATGATAAAACATTTATTTTACCCTTAGAACTTGATGATAGATACTACGATATAAATTTTCATGGGATTTCCTTTTTAGATATGGCGCAGCTATACTTTTGGGATACTACTGCTCAAAAAGAATATGATAGACAGATGACCAATTATCAAAACCTGTTAAGAAATTCATCTGCACATTTGCAAAAAGTAATTGAAGAAGAAAGAAACAGACTTTCAAGAATATTGCATGACTCTATTGCACAGAACATGCTTTTAATAAAATTGAATGTAAGTAATTATAAAAAGTTTTTAGAAAATGGACTTGAAGAAGCTGAATATCTCAGAACAATTAATATACTTGATTCAACTTTAAATGAAATTAGAGAACTTGCACATAATTTAAAACCGCTTAACATTGATGAACTTGGTTTAGAAACAGTTGTAAAATCAATGTGTAATAATGTTGCAAGAGAAGCCGGATACAAATATCAGTTACAATTTCCAGAAGGTAGTTTAAAAATCACTAAAGAAGTTGAAGTTTGTATATTTAGAGTTATACAGGAATCACTTAACAATATAATCAGGCATGCAAAGGCAACATCCTTTACAATTAATCTTTTTTACGATGACACTACTTTAGTTTTATTTATATCTGATGATGGAATTGGTTTTAAACCAAAAATGCTGTTAAATGATAAATATATTTCTGATGGACTTGGAATGATGAATATGCAGGAAAGTGTTGAAAAATTAAATGGAACTTTTCAAATTGATTCATCAAATAACAGCGGCACTGTTGTAATCGCCGCCTTCCCTATCCAGCAATCAAGTGAAGATGAAAAATCAAGTTATAAAAATATTAGTGGCTGATGATCATACTTTGTTCAGGCAAGGTATAATAAGGCTGTTAGAAGATCAAAATAATTTTTCTGTTATAGCAGAAGCTGAAAATGGTAAAGAATTAATTGAAATGTATTTCAATCTTTTTCCTGATATCATTCTTGCGGATATTGCAATGCCAGAACTAACAGGTATTGAAGCTGTTCAGGAAATTCTTATTCGTGATCGGACTGCCAAAGCATTGTTCTTATCTATGTATGATGCCGGTGAATATGTTTACAAAGTAATTAAATCCGGCGGCAAAGGACTGGTTAATAAAAACATTCTTGAAGATGAATTATTTTTAGCTATTGATAGAGTTTATAAAGGCGATAAATATTTTGGCCGTAAATGGAATGATGAGAATCTTAAAAATTTAATTGACGAGTTTGAAAAGAAATCAAATGAGAATAGTAAAGTTGATATTGAATTGAATTTTCGCGAAGAACATATCCTGCAACTCATAATTAATGGCGCCACAAGTAAAGAAATTGCTGAAAAACTTTTATTAAGTAAAAAAACTATAGATTATTACCGATCTAATCTTTTAAGAAAGTTTGATATTAAAACCCAAATTGAGCTTGCAAAATTCGGCATTAACTATTTTCAACAAAAAAAAACTAATTCTGACTGAGTATGCTGTTAAAATCGTTAGTACAAGTACTAAACCTAAATACCAATTCTTTTTATAGATTTACATCGCAAAATATTTTAATACCATTAAAAGCGAGGATTATCATGAACAGAATTTATCATCTTATTTTTATTGCATTTTTATTTTTACTTTTTCTTTCCTGTACGCCAACAAAAGAGCTGGGCAAATTGTACTCAAAAGAAGAAGCAAATAAACTCTTTGGCAATGTTATTTATTCTGTAGATCTTAACACAGATTTACTCTCTGGTTTACTTAAGAAAACAGAACATAGTATTATGTTTGGTTTTATCGATCGCCAGCTAATTATACTTGATAACAATCGTAAACTTATTTATCCAGAAAAAGCTGAATACAGTGAAAAAGATGTTTTTACCGTGTATAGCACTGATGTTGTAATGAAGTTATTATCAAGCAAAGAATTAAATAAAGATGCCGGCAGTGATCCCGAAGCCGTAAGCGTAGAACAACGTAGAGAAGTTTTATCAGTCTCTACCGAAACAAGTACTTTAGAAACTGGCGGAAAATGTCCCCCTTTTTGCCCTGTTGATTAATTATGAATTTAGCTATAACTATTTATTACATTTCTACTATTGCCTGGATGCTTCCAATATTCAGGCAATACAAATCCAATTTGTTTTACTTTTTTTTATTTCTTGGTATCTGCGATCCATTAACTATTATTGCTACCCTAACTATCAAATTAAAGGTTGAACTAATAGCTGTTATTTTCGCACCAATATTATTTTATGCAATTGGTATTGACAGGCAAAAAAAGTTTACAATAAATAAATTAGAAATATTTGTATTTGTATTAACCTACACACTTATATTTTTAATTGATAATTCAAATATTATCCTTTTAGTTATTCATACTCTTATTACAATAAGAGCAATATTTAAAATCATTATAGCGCTACATCATCATCAAAAAATTAATCTTGTTCATCTTGTACTAGCATTCTACATGATTTCATCCGTTGCAAGCTTGATCATTTACCTTAATGGTGATCATCAAAGTATGATTTTGTTTTTTATAAATTTATCATTCCAAACGCTTATCGCAATTTTCTTTTCGATCTTTAGAGAAGATCATCCAAAACTTACTTACATCATTACGCCTGCTTATAAAGATTAAAAACTTATCGTTTTCGCAGTTTTCATTTAAAAATCGTTAGTACTTGTACTAATGCATTTAACCCAAAACTGATATAAAATTAAGCAGTTCTTATAAATAATTTTTTAAGGTAAACAATGGCAGATAGACTAGTAACCGGAAGTAGAAAAGGTTATGATGGGGACATACTTGCCTTATGTAATCCACTGGAACCTTGGTCACCAAGATTTAAAAATGATGCGATGAAAGAAATTGAAAACGGAATTAATAATTACTATATAAAATCAGATGACAAATTGATTGAAGTTAAAGTTATTCTTAAAAAAGGCAGCAAATATTTAATGGCTATAGATCAAACAACAAATAAAAATATTTTGGATATTCTTTTAAATTGCTAAATACTGAGATAATAAATAGAGGGACCAAAATGAATAAGTGGGCAGATTATCTTATTTCTGCAATAAGATATGAAGATGACAACTTGAAAAATTCAATTGCGTATCTCAAAGTGCATCCTGATTTTGGACAAGAAATTGGCGCTGGCTCAACCTGGACAAAAGAAGAAGTTATTAATGCAATGTACGATGGTAAAACTTTTTATACGATACTTAAAAATAATACTGGTGAATGGAAACGTGGAGCGCAAATTTCTCTGGTTACAAAAAACGGAAAATCTTTTATAACTGATGATGAGCACATTAATTTAGATTTTCTTACTGGTATTCAAGAATTATAATGGGACCCAAACCCTATTGGGGGAAGGGTCTGGCTTTTAGAATAACTAATCCAAACTTTTTATAGATCCGGTTAATAACTGGATAAAATATTTTAATTGTTGTTACACTTTATGCAGAACAATTGTGTAACGATCCGGTTTGTATAGAGGCTTGCAAACCGGAATCTTTTGCATAGCATAATCCGGTTCAGCGAAGGGTTTTTGAACCGGGTTATTAATTAAGATTAACTATTTCAAATAATGAGTGATGATATGAAAACAAAAAGAAAATGTATGTTTCTATGTATTGCATCCGGATTGATGTTTGCATTAGGAATTGTGCGCGGTATTGGCGGCTTTATTGATTTAATGGACGATAAATATTTTATTGCTGCCATTAACACTAATGAACTTATAATCGTAGCTACTGTTCTTGTTTCGATATTTCTTACTGCTGCAATTTTTATTACATCAATCAAAGTGTTTGAGCAAAACAAAAAATATACTATAAGCGCAATTGCACTGGTAGTTTTATTTGCAATCTATAACCTGGCTAACGGGTACATATTCTTGGGCAAGTTAATGGATGATGGTAACCTTATTAATATTGCAGCATCTGTTATTATTATTTCCTTTTTGATGCTCGGTAACAATACACTAAAAAAAACCTAACAACTTAAAACATTGTCACATTGAGCTGTCATTCTCAATTTGTCGAAAAACCAGCTGTCACACTGAGCGAAGTCGAAGTATGACCATAATAATAAAATTTCGAGTTTTTGATTTTTGATTTTTGACTTTTGAATTTTAAACACTTGCTAACTGTTAATTGCAATAGATACACTAATAAATTAAGTTGCAATAAACTATTTATAATACTGATGTTGATCTTGAAAAAAACCTTATACACAACACTTATCGTACTAAATGTTTTCCTTGCCCTTACTGCAATACCGGGCGGATTCTGTTTACTTGCCGGCATTGCCGTACCACCACTTGATGAACTTAAGGGTTCTATCTTTACTGATTACACTTTACCCGGACTTGCACTTATGATTATTGTTGGAGGCAGTGCTTTACTTACGGCAATTTTACTTATACGCAAAAACAAATTTGCATTGTTGTGTTCTGCTGCTGCAGGAATTATAATAATGATTTTTGAATTTGTAGAAGTTCTTGTTATTGGCTCCCCTACCGGTGCAGGATTGATTATGCAATTATTATATTTTTTACTTGGAACAATTATGGTTCTTGTAGTGCTTTCTATTTTGTATATCGATGCAAATGATAAGAGAATTTAAGATTAAACGATGAACATGCGTAATTTTATACTTTTAATTGTTGTAAGCGTGCTTACGCATAGTGTACGCACTATATACGAAGTATTAAAGCATAAAAAAATATTAGAAGCCAGTAAACTTTCTTTTGCAATTATATTTACTAATATGACCGTGCTATGGATAAGCTGGTTTTTACTTTGCAGTAATGATGTTTACAAAATAAACCTGCCTGCTTATGTAAGGTATTTAGGTATTGCAATAAACCTAACAGGTTTAATTTTATTTTTAATAGCTTTGTTTACAATTAAAACTCTTGAAACATATAACGGCGACCTTATAACCAAAGGTATTTACGCCAAAGTACGGCACCCGATGTATTTGGGTTTTATTTGCTGGTTAATTGGTGCGCCTTTGTTTTTTGGAGCAGCTATCTCCTTTGCGCTTGCAGTTTTGTTTATTGCAAATGTTTTGTACTGGCGCCACTTGGAAGAGATTGAATTAGAAAAAAGATTTGTTGGGTATAAAGAGTATAGGGTTAAAACTATTTTTTAGATTTGGGAAAATTAACAATTGAATTAAAGTATCAAATAGACTATGTTGCGTTAGAGCGTTTATTTGAATTTGCTATTCTTCTAATAACCAGAAAAGATTAAATTTATTGCACATAAAAAAGATATTATGTCAAAGTTACAGCTTAAATTATTCGCACCAGGAGATTTTTTAACACTTAAAGAAGCAAGTGAATGGGCAGCGGAACACCTTGGAAAAAAAGTTACCAACTCAAATATATCTTATCTTATTAATTATGGAAGAATTCAAAAGTTTGGTGAAAACGGTAGTGCGTACATTTCCAAAAATGAATTAATCGATTACTATAAATCCTTTAACGGCAGACGAGAGAGTTCATTCAAAAATAAACTTGGGGATGATTTAAACTGGCATCTTTCTTTTGATGAATACACTGAAGCAGAAACAACCAAACATGTTCATCGTTTACATCCCTACAAAGGTAAGTTCATCCCCCAGCTTGTAGAATATTTTCTTGATAATAATAAGGATGAATTCAAACAAGAAGTTTTCTTTAAAGAAGGAGATATTATTGTTGATCCTTTCTGTGGAAGCGGAACGACTTTAGTACAGGCTAATGAACTTGGTATAAATGCAATTGGGATAGACGTTTCTCACTTCAATTCTTTTATCTCAAACTGTAAGATTGGTGAATATGATCTAGAAGAATTAAAAAAGGAAACTTATTTAATAACCCTTGAGCTAAAAAAATTTTTACTAAATAAAAGCACAATACAATTTGAAGAAAAATTATTACAAGAATTAAACATCTTTAACAATAAATATTTTCCAAACCCTGAGTATAAAAGAAAAGTCTTGAAGGGAGAGATAAATGAACAAAAGTATGGACCAGAAAAAGAAAAAGAGTTTTTACCTCTATTTCAAAAGCTAGTTAAAGAATATGATATTGAATTAAGACAAGAAAAAACAGAAACATTTTTAGATAAGTGGTATTCAAAACATGTGAGGGAAGAAATCGATTTTGTTTATGCAAAGATTAAACGATCTAAAAATTCATCAATTAAAGATATTCTAAAAGTTATTTTGAGTAGAACAATACGTTCCTGTAGAGCAACAACTCATTCTGATCTAGCAACCCTATTAGATCCAATTACCACAACCTATTACTGCTACAAACATGGAAAGATTTGTAAGCCTCTCTTTTCTATTTTAAGATGGTGGGAAACTTATACTAAAGATACTATTGAAAGAATCGCAGATTTTAATACACTTAGAACAGATACAAAACAACTTTGCATAACTGGTGATAGTCGTGAAGTTGATTTAATTGAAGACATAAAAAAATTTGATGAACAATTTGCAAGATTAATAAAGAAACAAAAAGTAAGTGGAATTTTTTCAAGTCCACCTTATGTTGGGTTAATTGATTATCATGAACAGCATGCATATGCTTATGACTTATTTGGATTCAAGAGAAGAGATGAATTGGAAATCGGTCGTTTATTTAATGGCAAGGGTAAAGATGCACGCGAATCGTATGTTGAAGGCATTGCAAAAGTTTTGTTAAACATGAAAAAGTATTTTGTTAAAGACTATAACGTGTTTCTTGTTGCCAATGATAAGAACAATTTATACCCAATTATCGCTGAAAAAGCAGGCATGAAAATAGTTAATCAGTATAAACGTCCCGTTTTAAATAGAACTGAAAAAGATAAAAATGCATATTCAGAAATAATTTTTCACTTGAGGGATAAATAATGTTATTCACAGAACAAAAGAAAACATCAATTATAAATACCATAAAAGAAAGTCTTTCTGTTAAATTTAGAAATTACAAACCCGAGACAGACAATATGCCATTCCATTATAGGTTGCTCGGTAAAGACAGAATGGCTTTATTTTCATTTATTCAATCTTTGAATACTACTTTCGGAGTATCAATTTACGAACCAGTAGCAAAGGAACTAGCTAAAGAAAAGTTCAAAGAAGTTCACACTCAATTCGTTTTAGGAAAATTAATAACAAGCAAAGCGCAAGAAGAAATCCAAAGTATCATGAACGATTTATCAATTGATGGCGAAGTTAATAAAGAATCTGAAACCGAAAGAATTAGAAAGGTTGCTCAATCAGGCAGTATCAATAACTTCAGATCTGTTAAGGTTGATTTAATGTTGGTATCTAAGCAGGATGAAGTTTTTATGTTCGATTTGAAAACTGTAAAACCGAACAAAGGTGATTTTATTTCTTACAAACGAAATATGTTAGAATGGTTAGCTGTTTACTTTTATCAGAATCCAAAACAAAAAGTTAATACATTAATTGCTATACCTTATAATCCTTATGATCCTGAGCCTTATAAAAGATGGACTATGAAAGGAATGTTGGATATTAAAAAAGAGGTGTTGGTTGCTGAAGAGTTTTGGGATTTTTTAGCAGGGAAAGGAACTTTTGAAGTATTACTCGACTGTTTTGAAATCGCTGGTATCGAATTAAGACCAGAAATAGATGAATACTTTTCAAGATTTAAATCAGGTAAAAAATGAATAACGATATAATTTATTCACTTAACATTTCAGATATCCAAGATGTTGCAAATAAAGAAATTGGTAGAAATCTTTTAGAATCTGAAATTAAAATCATTATTGAAAAAATCAACAATAATATTAATTGGTACGAAATTGTGTCTAATTCGATTGATGAAGTGATTTACACTAACTGATAACTGTTATTCCAAGTTTGTTGTATTAAAGTCACTAACTCTTTTTTGCCATCCAATCCTTAACAATCATCAATCATTTACAAAGTTTAGTATTGCAATCGTAAGATATATAGTTGCAAATGTAAAGTATAGGTTTGCAATCGTAACATATATAGTTGCAAATGTAAAGTATAGGTTTGCAATCGTAACATATATAGTTGCAAACGCAAAGTATAGGTTTGCAATCGCAACATACAGAGTTGCAAATGCAAAGTATAGGTTTGCAATCGCAACATATACAGTTGCAAATGCAAAGTATAGGTTTGCAATCGTAACATACAGAGTTGCAAATGCAACATATAGGTTTGCAATCGTGACATATAGAGTTGCAAATGCAAAGTATAGGTTTGCAATCGCATCATACATAGTTGCAAATGCAAAGTATAGGTTTGCAATCGCATCATACATAGTTACAAATGCAAAGTATAGGTTTGCAATCGTAACATACATAGTTGCAAATGCAAAGTATAGGTTTGCAATCGTAACATATATAGTTGCAAATGCAACATATATACCTTGATGAAGCAATTGCAGTTATGTTTTTTTTAAGTGCTGTCATATATCTGCCGCGTGCAGGCACATATTTTGTATTTGTAAGTATGTATTAAGCGGGTGCTGAGGTGTAATAAATGTTTTGGGTAATGTATAAAACAAAATTGCTTATAGGTTAAGCGGCGGTAGGTATTTTTTTCCTGTAAGCACCTGCAAATTTTACAAAACACAGTTTAGAATTTAGTAATGCAAGAGTTCATTTGGGAGAATCCATCTTGTTTATCCCGGGGATCCTTCTCTATAATAAATAACTATACATCTATATAATAGAAAGGAGCATTTATATGCCCAGCACATCAGAACGTACCTTTGGTCAAAGGTACACCAAAGCCCGTGATCTTGTAGAATATTTAAAAGCTGTTCCTGCATACGCACCGGGCAACCCGGATTTAGCAGTAGCAGCCTTTGATACTTTTGTAACCACAGTCGATACAGCAAACAACGAGGTTGCAAGTCAAACATCGGCACTTCAAACAGCAAGAGATGCGCGGCTGGATTTGTTTAAAGGTACTTATGGCTTAATAAAACGTGCAGCACAAATACGCGATTACATTGCATCGGTTGATGTAAAAGGAAAAAATTCTGTTGAGTATAAAAAGATTCAGAAAGTTGTAATGCGTATGCGCGGTATAAGATTAAGCAAAAAGAAAGTATCAACAACAGCAGGTGCAACAGAACCAAAAACACTTTCTACAAGTGAAGTTAGTTTTGGTAGCATGCTAAATGCAGGTAAAGAAGTTTTGCAGGTTATAAAAGGATTTACGGGTTATGCGCCAAGCAGTACACACATTACACTTGCAAACTTTACAACATTTGTTGCTAACCTTGATACAAAAAATTCTGAGATAGCAGAAAAGCTAACCGATTGGGATAACGCAATTGAAACTCGTGCAGATTTATACGCAACACTTAAAGAAAGAATAAGCAAAATAAAATCCGCGCTTGCGGGTCAGTATGGAAGACAGAGTAATGAGTATAAGGATTCGTTAAGGTATTAGTTAAGTTAAAAGCAACACACCCCTTCTTTTCCCCTCTCGAGAGGGGAATTTAAAAGGGGTGTGTAAAATATTTTATAAATGGAGTAATATTTTATTTTTAGAAAAATATTTTTCCGGTTAAACCAATGTTATTTAATTATTTAAATTCCACGACTTAAAAGTTGTAGCAAGTAAAAATTTAAACACAACCTTCGTAAAGAAAGGAAACAAGGTGAGGTTAATTTTTTTTAAGAACAAACTTAGCTTTATCAAGTTCAATTATTTTTTTAGTAGTTTCATAAAAAAGCGGGTATTCTTGTAAAGTTATGTAGTTCTTTTTTAATTCAAATGTTCTTACAAAAAACAGCTTATTATTTTTCAAATCGTATTCAGTTTTATAATTAATTAATTCGTTATCAATCAACTGGTTTGCCGGTTTAGCTTCCAAAGTATAGTTTTTTGGTACAGTAATGTTTACAGTATCAGTATTTAAATACGGATATGAAAAGTAAACAGGGTACTTTCTTTTACTTACTTCTTCCTTCGGTAAATCTTCGGGTGTTTTACGGTTAAATATTGAAGGGTTAAGAAATAATCTTATACCATCCGAAGGTAAAAATTTAGTATAAGTTCCATTTAAAGT
>Ga0138256_10002614_pt1 | contig 19263 bp, 12 predicted proteins | sample KNB2016incub_MG_FD_105486 | JGI IMG/M metagenome (GOLD analysis project Ga0138256, IMG submission 105486) | Active sludge microbial communities from wastewater in Klosterneuburg, Austria - KNB2014incub_MG | ecosystem: Engineered > WWTP > Activated sludge > Unclassified | place: Austria... | reverse complement strand
TTAAAAAGTCTTCCCGTAAGTGAAAGGCTGTAAAAGTAATTTTCAAGATTTTCATTTGTACCATTATCTTTAACCGCTGCAAGCAGCGGATCAGAAAGCGAGTCTTCGTTCGCAGAAAAATGTAGTCCTTCATTAAGTCCTCTGTCAAAACTAACTAAATTAAATTCCGCTCTTGCGTTGAATTTCGGTGACAGATATAAATTAACTCTCGCCCTTCCTCTCCATACGTCAAACTCAGAATTATCATACCGGCCGTCAAGAGAGTGTTTTGTAAGTCCTAACATTACGTTAGCTTTCTTTGAAACCGGCTGACTTAAAAATACATCTGCATATAATGAACCTTCCCTGTCCTGTGAATATCTTAACTGTGAAAATGGCTGACTATTGAAAATATCTTTTGTGATGACATTTATACTTTTTGATGAAGAGTTTAATCCGTAATAAAAAGAAGAGACTGCAGAAATTTCTTCAATCTGTTCAATTTCATTAACGCTGAAATTCTCTATATCAAATCCCTGATAAAAATTATCATTGACCTGTATTCCGTCGCGGAATATTCCCGTCTGATATGAACTCCTGCCGTTGTAATTAATAGTATTCCTTCCTCCGAATCCGAAATCATTTATAAAAAAACCCGGGCGCTGATCCATTATTTCCGACAGAGTTCTTCTGTCACTCCATATACTGACTGAATCATGTTTAAAAACATCGGAATTTAAAGAAAGCCGGAAAGGATTTTTTATCCTGTTAACATCGAAGGGTATTTTCTTAAGTGTATCAGATGTATTTGTGGAAACTGTCTGAGACTGAACGTTTAAAAATGAAATAAATAAAATAAATGAGATTAAGTATTTCATTTATTAATTCAGTCTTTTGGTTTCAGATTGTCAGGATCTTTACTGTGCTTGACCATTTTTGCATCAATGAGGAAAATAACATCTTCTGCTATGTTGGTTGAATGATCGGAAAGTCTTTCAATATTCCTTACTAAAGCAAGTATATGACAGCAGGGGACAATGAGAGAGTTGTTAAATTTCATTTCTTCAGTTAACAACCCGAATATTGTTCTGTCAAGTTTGTCTATCTCTTCATCAAAATTAATTACTCTCTTTGCAAGCTCCGCATCACCGTTTACAAAACAATCAATACTCATCTTTACAATTTTCCTTACTTTGGATGTCATTTCATTCACTCTCATTTTATTCAGCAGTTCGGTCCGGTCCTGAAGCACTCCTACTCTCTCGGCTATATTTACTGAAATGTCTCCCATTCTTTCCAGGTCACTGTTTATCATTAATGAAGACATTATAAGTCTTAGATCGAAAGCTACCGGCTGTGTAAGCGCGAATATTCTCTGACAATGTTTGTCAATTCTGATATCAAATTTATCAACTTCGTCGTCTCTGTTTATCACAGTCTGTGCAAGTTCCAGATCACCGTCAAACAGCGCTTTAAATGAAAAGTCTATTTGTTCCTCTACCAGACTTCCCATTTTAATTATTTTTTCCTTCAGCTTTTCAAGCTCTTCTTCAAGGTAATGAAGCATATGCTATTAGTTATTTATTTAAGTTATACATTCAAAAATTAAAATCAAAATAAAATATTATCCGAATCTGCCCGAGATATAATTCTGTGTTTCTGTTTTTTCCGGTGTTGTAAACATACTGCTTGTCTTATTATATTCAATAATCTCTCCGGAAAGAAAAAACGCGCATTTGTCACTTACTCTGGCTGCCTGCTGCATATTATGAGTAACTATTACTATAGTCAGGTTTTTCTTCAGGTCAAACATCAGTTCTTCGATCTTTGACGTTGAAATCGGATCAAGGGCGCTTGCCGGTTCATCCATAAGAAGTATCTCCGGATCTACTGCTAATGCTCTCGCGATACAGACTCTCTGCTGCTGTCCGCCTGAAAGTCCAGTCGCAGATTCATTAAGCCGGTCTTTCACTTCATCCCATATAGCCGCTCTTATACAATTACTTTCTACTATTTCATCAAGTTCTTTTCTGGAAGTAACGCCGTTTATCCTCGGACCGTAAGCAATGTTCTCATATACGGATTTAGGAAAAGGATTTGATTTCTGAAATATCATCCCGACTCTTCGGCGAAGAGATACAACGTCCACTCTCTTATCGTAAATATCTATACCGTCTATCCTAACCTGACCTTCTAATCTTACATGGTCTATAGTATCATTAAGCCGGTTCAGTGTTCTTAAAAATGTCGACTTTCCGCAGCCCGACGGTCCTATGAGCGCAGTAATTTTTTTCTCTGTGATATCAATGGAAACACTCTTTAATGCCTGATTAGTCCCGTAATATAAACTTAAATTCTTTGTTACTATCTTCTCTTCTTTCATTTTCGATTAGTCGTTTTGTTCTAATATTTTACCGTCAGTCATTTTAATGATCCTGTCACATCTGGACGCAAACTCTTCATTATGAGTAACTATTACAAATGTCTGTTTGAATTTATTTCTGAGTTCAAAGATCAGTCTTATTATTGAATCTGCATTTTCTGAATCAAGATTCCCCGTCGGCTCATCTGCAAGTATCAGTCCCGGTGAATTCACCAGCGCGCGCGCTATTGCTACTCTCTGAGCCTCTCCTCCGGAAAGTTCTGAAGGCTTATGATCAGCTCTTTCCTCAAGCCCGACTTCCTTCAGTATCTCAAGTGATTTTTTTGAATTCTCTTTACCTTTTATCATTGTCGCTATCATAACATTTTCAAGAGCGGTAAATTCAGGAAGAAGGTGATGAAACTGAAATATAAATCCAATCTTACTGCTCCGGAATTCCGCAAGCTGCTTTTCTCTTTTCTCGAAAATGTTTTCACCTTCGAATAAAACCTTTCCGGAGTCTGGCTTATCCAATGTTCCGAGTATATGCAGAAGGGTGCTCTTTCCCGCTCCTGACTTTCCGGTGATCGCGCAAATCTCTTCTTTGAAAATATTCAGATTAATACCGCGAAGTACGTCAAGTTTTTTTGTCCCCGACAATGGATATGATTTCTTTAGATCTTCTATTTCAATTATAGTATCTCTGTTTGTCATTAAAATTTAACCGGTCTGAATTTAATTAATAAAGCCGTATCATTCCCATCTGATCGAGTTTACGGGATTCAGTCTTGCCGCTCTCCTTGAAGGATATATGGAAGCTAAATAACATAAGAGCATTGCCGCCGCCGGAATGTAAATAAGATCCGGAATTCTCAGCTCTACAGGCAGCGCTTCCATTTTATAAACAGATGTATCAAGTTTGTAGAATTCAAAATATATCTGAGATAATATGATCCCGATACCAAGTATCATTCCGGAAACAGTGCCAATAAGTCCCACCGACAGGCCTTCGGTTATGAATATGTTCGTGATCATTTTATTGGTTGCTCCCATTGATTTCAAAACTCCTATATCCCTTTTCTTTTCTATTACCGTCATAGTAAGCGAACCCAGAATATTAAAAGATGCTACAGCTATAATTATACTGAGTATTGTAAACGCAACCCACCTCTCGACTTTTAATATTGAATAAAAATCCTCATGCAGATCATACCATGTCATTACTTTAAAATTATCTCCAAGCAATTTCTGTATCTCCGGCTTTTCAGATTCTGAATCGCTTATGTTGTCAAGTCTCATCTCAATACCGCTTACTGTATTGCCGGTTTCAAAAAGCTCCTGTGAATTTGGCAGTGAAATGTATGCGTAACTTCCGTCGTAATCTTTATTATCAGAATCGTAAACGCCTGTAACAATAAACTTTTTAGTCTTCGGCTCAATAAACTGTGTCAGTGAACTTTCCAGTCCCACCGGACTTAAAAGTGTAAGCGTATCTCCGGGACGAGCTTTCATTTTACTAAGAAGAGAAAAACCCAGTACTAATCCCCCGTATTCACCTTTGTTCGAAAGATCAAACTCTCCAAGCCGTACCATATCTTTCACACCGGATACGCCGGAGACTTCATCTGCAAGAACTCCTTTTATAAATACAACTTCATTAACATTATTACTTGCGAGCATACCTTTATTAACTGAATATGGTGAAGCGGATTTAATTCCTTTTTCTTTTAATTTTTCTAAAATACCTCCATAATCTGATAGTTTGGAATTGTCTGCAGTTTCTATTCTGATATGCGGATCGAAACTTATGAGTATGTTAGTAACTTTACTGTTGAATCCGTTAAATACAGATAATACAATTATCAGCGCAGCAACCCCTATACACACTCCTATTATCGAGACAAGAGAAATTATTGTAATGAAATTGAATTTCTTTTTGGAAAAAAGATAACGGCGCGCAATAAAATATTCCGCTTTCATAATATTCCTCTGGCTTTATTCATCAAATACAATTACAGATTCCTGATACTGCCTCACCTTGTTCTTATCTATTTTATCATTCAGTAAAAGCTTAAGATCTTTTTGCTTCTGCTCTATATTCCTGTCATGGAGAAGTTTACTTATTTCGTATTTAACATGCAGCACTCTGTTGGTGATCCTGTGTCTTGAAATACCTGCAGGCAGGTGAAATTTACTGTCGGCTATTTTTACAATATGGCTTTTCTTCAGATCGGGAAATACAATAAGAACTCCTTTTCTGCGTGTATATTTTTTTATATCTGAAAATTTAATATCGCCTTCTGATCTGTCAAAATTATATTCTTTGAAGTACAGTAAAGTAAACTTATGAAGCTGATCCACCATTTCATCAAGATCGGAAGAAAGTTTAATTAAAATGTTCTCATCATTTACAATGTCTGAAGCAAGAAGGTAATGAAACTTATCCTTAATTGCTTTAATGCCTTTAACATAAGTAGTTTTTTCAAAATTAAATCCGTTCTTACTGCAAAAGTTAATAATACTTTCAATCTTCAGATCATACACAAGATGATTCCATTTATCAAGCTTTAAGTTATTACTTTTGTAATCCAGAACCTGCGCAAGAATAAGTTTACATCCAATTGCCTGTAATGATCCGTATCTGTTGGCTCCGTCAAGAAGTATTATATCATTGTTGTGTCTGCCGGTTATAACAGGATTTATCAGGTATTTTGATTTTGAAATTCGGTTATAAATATTTCTTAGTCTGATCGTTTCAGTAGCTTCATGCAGCTTAATATCGGTAAGCCGGAGTATCTCCAGATCAAAATAATTATCAGTGTAATTTATCAATATATTCTTATTTTAATTACTGCGGTAAGACAGATCATTCGGTAATTATTTTTTCTTTGTAAATTCAATCAGACCGCTATTGTCTAACTTTGCCTCAACTGTATCTCCCGGTAAAAAATCTGCGCTGAGAATCTTTTCGGATAATATATTTGTGACGTATTTCTGAATTGTTCTCTTTAAAGGTCTTGCGCCGAATGAGATATCAAAACCGAGTTTGCCAAGCCAGTCTTTTACTTCTTCGCTTATGATCAGTTTAATATTATTTCTTTCCATCTTACTGATAAGAAACCGGATCTGAATATCAACTATGGCTCTGATCTCATTTGTCGTAAGAGGTTTGAATACAATGATCTCATCGACTCTGTTCAGAAATTCCGGCCGTATAGTTGATTTAAGAAGATCCATTAATTCTACTCTCAGTTCATTAATTACATCATCCCTGTTTTTATCATCAATGATCTGCATCTTTTCCTGTATCAGATGAGAACCGAGATTGGATGTCATTATAATTATTGTATTTTTAAAATTAACCGTCCTGCCCTGTGAATCCGTAAGTCTGCCTTCGTCCAGCACCTGCAGCAGGATATTGAATACATCCGGATGAGCCTTCTCGATCTCGTCAAGCAGCACCACGGAATATGGTCTTCTTCTTACTGCTTCAGTAAGCTGACCGCCTTCTTCGTATCCGACATATCCGGGCGGAGCGCCTATGAGTCTTGACACGGAAAATTTTTCCATGTATTCGCTCATATCAATTCTTACTATAGCTTTTTCATCATCAAATAAAAATTCCGCTAATGCTCTCGCAAGTTCCGTCTTTCCTACACCTGTTGTACCCATGAAAATAAAAGAACCAATTGGTCTGTCTTCATCCTGAAGACCGGCGCGTGATCTTCTTATAGCATTTGAAACCGCCACCACTGCATCAAGCTGACCGATGACTCTCTTCTGAAGATTTTCTTCCATGTGCACAAGTTTAGCCCGCTCACTCTCAAGCATTTTACTAACGGGTATACCTGTCCACTTTGAAATTATTTCCGCTATATCCTCGGAGTCAACTTCCTCCTTAAGCATTTTATTATCCTTTTGAATCTTCGCCAGCTCTTCTGATTTTTTATCAATGCTTTTCTGAAGATCAAGCAGTTTACCGTATCTGATCTCCGCTACTTTCGCAAGATTGCCTTCGCGTTCGTATTTATCAGCATCAGTTTTTAAAGTTTCCATCTCTTCTTTTGACGCCCGAACTGATTTTATCAGATCCTTTTCAAGATTCCAGTGTGTAACGAGGGAATTCCTCTTCTCTGATAAATCCGCAAGCTCTTTGTCAATTTCCTGAAGACGTATTTTGGTCGGATTTATCTTGTCCGTAGTTTTTGCCATATATGAAAATTTATGATTTCAAAATTAACAAATTTAGCAGGGAGTTTCTATATACTTTGTATTAATTTTAGATAAATATCGGTGAAGTTCAAAAATTATTTTAGATACATATTTTTTTCAATCCCCGGTATCCGGCAGGATTTTTCATTTATATTTCTGTCCCTGCCCGGGGTGCTTTAAAGTGGATCTCTAAATATTATGTTTGTAGAATATTAAGATTGTTAATAACGGAAGTAAATATACCTTATATGATCGTGATATGATCGTGTCGATAGTATAAGTTATTATTTTATTGAAACGAAGTTTACTTTGAATTTCTGAAATTAATTTACAAGAGCAAAATCTATTTTCCTGCTTTCTTTATTTACGCGAATGACTTTTATTTTAACTTTCTGACCAGCTTTCAGTACTTTTCTTTTTCTTCGTCCTACTGCTATGTGCCGCTTGTCATCATATTCATAATAATCATCATTCATATCCCTGAATCTTATCATGCCTTCCACGAGAATATCCATTATCTCTACGAAAATTCCGTACTGTATCATACCCGATATTATTCCTTCATATTCGCTGCCGAGATGTTTTGAAATATAATCTATCTGCATTAGTTTAATAGATTCCCTTTCAGCTTTCTCTGCGTTTTGTTCCATAATGGAACTCTGTTTGCAGATGACCGAAAGAGTTTTTTCATAATGAGAAATTCTTTCAGCCGGTATTTTATCGGTGTTGAGATAATCAAATAAACATCTGTGCACTGCAAGATCAGGATATCTTCTGATGGGCGAAGTAAAATGAGAATAGTCTTTAAAGCCAAGTCCGTAATGCCCGATGTTTTTAGTCTGATAAATTGCTTTTGCCATTGATCTGATAAAAAGATCATTGATGATGAATTCTTCAGGCTTTCCTTCAATATCATTTAAAAGTTTTCGAAGTGTTGTTTTATTTTCCGGATCAATGGTATATCCGAATTGTTTCACAAAATCAGCAAGCTCTTTCATCCTGTCAGAATTCGGAATGTCATGGACTCTGTAAATGAACGGATACTGAATTTTATTTTCTTTGGAAAGATTGCCTACAAATTCAGTCGCGCATTTATTTGCCAGCAGCATAAATTCTTCTATAAGTCTCATAGAATTAATGCGCTCTTTCACGACTATTTCTGAAACGCTTCCGTTTTTGTCAAATCTGAACTTCACTTCGTTCGAATCAAAATCAAGACTCTCTTCTCTTAATCTCTGTAACGTAATTGATTTGCTGATCATATCCATCATCTGAAGCTCTTTTACAAAATCACCGGTTCCTGTTTCTATAACCTGCTGCGCTTCTTCATATGTAAATCTTCTTTTACTGTTGATAACTGTTTTCACGATCTGAAAACTTTTGACTTTAAAAGTCCTGCTAAGAGTGATGAGAATTGAAAATGTTAATCTGTCTTCATTTGGTTTCAGTGAACAGAGCTCATTCGAAATTTTTTCGGGAAGCATTGGTATTACATTTTTTACCAGATATGTACTTGTAGCTCTTCTCAGAGCTTCTTTGTCAAGCTCTGAATCTTCCTTTACAAAATGCGATACGTCAGCAATATGAACGCCCAGCAGATAATTTCCGCCTTTCAGCTTTTCTATTGAAACTGCATCATCAAAATCTTTGGCATCTTCAGGATCTATCGTAAATATAACTTTATCTCTCAGGTCGAGCCGGTCTTTCGGATCAAATTCTATTCTTAGCTTTTCTGATTCCTCAAGGACATTCTGCGGAAATTCCTTTTCAAGTCCGAATTTTCTTATGATAGATCTCTCTTCAGTATCACGGACACCGGACTGACCAAGCACTTCGATCACTTTACCGCGAAGGTCAGTAAATTCATCACCATGATCCGAAGGATTCAGGATCTCAGCGTAAACTTTATCATTATTCTTAGCTCCTGAAAAATCCCTGTAAGAAACTATTATCTGACTTTTAATTTCCCTTGAGTCGGGGAATATCAAACCATAACTCTTATGATCTTCAAACTTTCCCGTGACAAACTTATTCTTATGAGAAGTAATTTCAACTATTTCCGCCTCACTGCCGTTACCTTTTGTCAGTATACTAAAATTAACTTTGTCACCGATCTTATGAGCAAATGTTTGTGTACCTTTTATATTATAGATCATTGGTTCTCCGGATCCGGAAATAGATTTTATTACAGCTCTTCCGTCGTCACCGAAGTCAATTTCCCCTGAACTAATTTGTGATTTCACTTCATTACGATCTGCCGGTTTTTCTTTAACTGATCTTTTCCTGCCGGATGACCTGCCGCCGGAATGTTTCTTTGCCCTGTCTCTGTCCCTGTCTCTGTCCCTGTCTCTGTCCTTGCTAAGTTTGAATTTCATATTCTCCGGCGCTCCGCCGCCTGTACTGTAATATTTTCCTTCACGGGATAAACTTCCTTCTTTTACAAGCTGCTGAAGATTCTTCTTCAGGATTTCCCTTGATGACGGATTAAGTTCCAGCTTCTTAAGTATGGAATTTAATTTAAAAGACGCATTCTTATTACTGCTGAATAACTCAAGTATTTTTTTATGATAATTGATAGTGATTAAAATTTAATTCTGTAATATATTAAAGCTCCCGCTCTGGTTCCGGATACTACCGAGTTATCCGTTGATGCTGATGAAAACGGATCATACACTCTTTCAAGTCTTAATATCAGATCATTTGAAAGACCGCTGATCTTCAGCATTTTATTGACCGGATAATCAATGATTATGTCTGTGTTTGCTATACCTTTGAAAATCTGACCGCCGAATCTTATTATTGCGCCTCCTAAAGATGCTGTAAATCTGATGTCAGTATTTTCAGCAATGCTTCCTGTTTTTGAATCTATATAATTAACATCTGTATTTATCAGAAATGGCAGAACTGATTCAAGTGAAGATGTAACATAATTGGAAAGAACTGACGCGCCAATCGATGCTCCGAAACTGGAGCTTTCGCTGAATGAAAGCTGATCCTTGAATTTACCGAAAAGTAAAAAAGAAATGGCGTCGCTGCTTGCATTGCTTCCTGATTCTCTTCTGCCGTCCCTGCTCAGAGAAATCGTCAGCACAGGATTCTTTGCGAAGCCGGTTACATCCATGTCAATTATTACCTCGCTGATAGTCTGCTGCTCCGTACCGCTTGTACTCACTGAAGTAAATCCTTTATATACTGCGTCTATATCCAGTTCCGGATTTGTGATCGGACCGTTAAATTTTACTTTACCTGTAGCATCAAACTTTCTGAAAAATTTATAATAACAGTTGCTGCCAAGTAATACTTCGCCTCTTCCTGACATTTGATTATTTTCCTCGTTTTCAATCCGCAGATTTGTTTTTATTTCACCGAAAAATTCCTGCTGAGTTCTTTCATTCACTATAAATTTCAGGAATACATTCTCTGCAGTTGATATCTGAAGATTATAATAAAATTTTCCTGATTTCTTTTTTGGGATATATTTAACATTCTTTGTGCTTTCAGTATAAAGGAGTTATTCAAATGGATTTAGATTCAGATCTTTTATTACAATCACACTGTCTGTAATATTTCTCAATACTCTTCTTACACTTTCATTACTTGAATTGACTGAATCTATTATAACACCGTATTCAAAATCATCGGTATAAATATTATAAGCTTCCTGTATAAAAGGATTGAATTCCAGATTACCTCTAACAAGTATTAAATTTCCGGTCAGATCAATTCTGTCAGAATTCCCCATTATCCGGAGCTGAGGACTTCCGCTGCCAACCCAAAGATCGCCCGAAAATCCAAGTTCGGTAGGACCGTTGTCTTTATCAAATGCCTTCACGTCTCCACTCATTTTTAGATCCATATCCGTCAGATTCAGATCCGTCAGATCTATATAACCTGTAGTTGTAATAAATCTGGATGGATCATCTTCTACAAAAAGTTTTGAATTCTTCAGCAGTATCTTTTCATTTTCCGTTGAAAAATCCGCTTCGAGATCATATCTCATTTTATTTAAAGTTACATAAACTTTTCCTTTACTGAGATTCATTTCACCGGTCAGATCCGGCTCCGCCGTTTTACCGCCGAGTCTGATCTCTCCGTTTAGTATTCCTTCCACTTCTCTCGTAAAGGGGAGCAGCTGCTGAAATATCTTAAGCTGAAAATTATCAGCTTTTGCAGCCAGATTAACAGCCGCCTCAGACCGCACCTTATTGTAATAAACTGTATCTGCGTACTCCTCTTTTCCGGGATCCAATACAGGAAATGTTCCCTGCAATTTAAAACTTCCGGCATTGTTAATGTTGTAAAATGCCACATCACTTGTAATTAATTCATCCTTATAATCTATCAGCGCATCAAGCCTTCCGATCTGTGTACCGCCTATGGATAATACATCTGAAGTTGATTCAAGAGTTATTATTTTATCATCAGGCAAACCTTTTAATGTAATTACTGTTCTTCTTAAATTTCCTTTTATTAAATCAACAGTATCAATGTCCTCTCCGGGATTCATTAATTTCTGAATTGCAAATACTTTGATATTGTCCGCACTGACTTTTAAATTGCTGCTGTCATTTGTCGAGTAAAATCCGCTTACATTAAGTCTCTGATTTAAACTGCTTAAAATGAATTTCCTGAAATCAATAACATTATTACTGTCAATTTTTGTATACTTGACCTGGAGATCTGAATTGTTTGCTAAATGAAATTCGTGATATCTTAAGGAAAGCGAATCAAATTGAAACACAGCGGAATCTTTCAGAGAAAAATCAGTAAACAATTTAACTGTGGAATCCCTGTTTGCGGTGACCGAAACCCTGTTTTCATTATTAAAAAAATTGATCTTTGTAAACACTGAGTCAAAGCTGTTTCCGGCGGCAATTACTTTGTTCGAATTTAAAGTTATGTCTGTATAAAAATTCTCAAGATTATCTGCTCCGATTGCATCACTCATAATTAAATTCAGATCAGCATCCTTCAGTATTATCAGAGAATCTCCGTATGCAAAATTATTTATTTTTCCGCTGGTATTGAAAGTGAATAATCCGCAGCTGTCTGAAATACTCCCTTTGAGATTCCCGTTAAAAATTATTGTATCATTACCCGTAAACGATGCAATAGGGGACAGGTCTGTAACATTCACCGAATAATTCATATAATAACTGTTGCAGTCAACCTGATATCCGGTATTTTCTGTAGGAGTTACCCTTAATGAATCCGGAAAAAATTTATCGGAAATATTAGAAGCGATCTTTCCTGAATTCTCAATTACCAGATCCATGAGCTCTGAGAATTTAAAAAAACCTTCCGCCTCTACATCCGCAAAATTTGTCTTCAGTGAAATTTTTCTTAAGTTACCGCTCTGATCTATCACTGCATTTATCGGCGTAACCGGAAGTGTATTCTCTCCGAATTCAGACGGCTTTAAATCTATTTTAAAGTTACCGGCAATATCATCAGGAGATGTACCTTTTCCATTTATATCAAAATCAAACGTGAGGTTGCTCTTCAGCGACGGATCTTTTGTGATCGCCTGAATATCAAGATTTGAAGCAGTGCCTCTGAGATCATAACTTATGTTATCCGGATTTGAAATATTAATTTTACCTTTAGTCCTTGCATTCACAATGTTTGAACGTATGCCCAGATCAAGATCTATATTTCCTCTGTTAAAAATTAATCTGCCGCCTGATTCGGAAATATTTACTCCAAACATTTTTGTCGAGATCAGTTTGTAATTAAGCTTACCCGACATTGTCTTATAATCAAATCCTCTCGCATCTACATTAAAATCACCGCTGATCTGACCTTCAAGTTCCTTATCTTTAAATATCTTCCCAGGATTTAATCCGGAAGTTTTAAAGTCCCCTTTATATACAATATCATTTCCTGTAAGATCCATAAAAGCATTTCCATAGGTTCGGCCTGCTGATGTATTTATATCAAAGTCAGTTTCAAATTTTGACGGCTCTCCGGTATATGTTAAGGACGGTATACTGATTATTCCCATATGAGTATAATCCGGTATATCCAGTCCGGGAAGAAGTATTTTAGTATCTCTCGGATCTATAATTATATCTTTACCCGTCACATTAAAATACAATGACTCTGGATTATGCAGATTTTTTATATTCCCGGAGAAATAATACTGAGACTTCTCTGATTTTAAATTTAGTTTTTTTAAATTCAGATCTCCGTATTTATCTTCTGTGACTAAAGAAAAACTAATTGTGCTGTCAAGAAAATCCAGTTCCGGCAGAAAAAAACTAAGGTCATCCATGTTTATCGGATCAGCTTCGATATTTATTTTCGTATCTTTATTTTCCAGTCCTTCATAATCAAAACCTTCAAGCGCATTCACTCCCTTTATTCTGATCTGATTAATTTTAATATCAGATCTGTCGGTCAGCAGTGTCAGCTTACTCAGCTCAGTGATTGTATCTTTATAATTTATATTCGCCTGCAGTGAAAACTGATTCAGATTTAAAGGTGAGTTGGTTTTGAAATTCAGATTTTTAATGTTTACCTCTTTGTCTTCCGGAAAGTATTTTGCCGACAGATTAAGATTAAATTTATTCATGTCAAGCTCAGAAACATTAAAAGTGTCAATGTTACGAACTGGTATATCTCTTATTGGTAAAGCCGAATTTTTATTTTCAAGTATTCTTACAGAACCGTTTTCTATGATCAGATTTTCGGCGGTAATGCCCCAGTCGAATTCTGACGATGTCGTATCATCATCCGGTGTTTCTGATTCAAGAAAATATTCGAAATTCCATTTCAGACTGTCATTTCTGCCGCGAATTTTTGTAAGGTTTATCTGAGGATCTTTAAGAATAAGCTCTCTTGTAAAAATTTCCTGTTTAAGCAGTTTCAGAATATCATACTTCACAAAAAGCGAGCTGAATTTTAATAGCGTATCGCCTTTCACTTTTATACTTCCGTTATTAAGTGTAAATCCTTTAAGCAAATTTCCGTTCAGAGATTCAGCGTGAATGACGGTTTCCTTTTCGGAAAATGATTCGTTAAGTTTATCAAGTGCGATATCAAGAGCAAGATTGGAGAATATATCTGTCTGTATAAATATGAATATTCCTATTACAAGAAGAATTATAAAAATAAAAATATACTTAACCACTGTAAAGAATTTCCCGATAAAACTTTTCTTAGGTTTAATTCCTTCATTCTGAACTTTCTGATCTGTTTGATTTTTGGAAATATCCTCAGTATCAGGATTCGGATTATTTTCGGTGTTTTCGGAATTTTTATCTTCTTCGGACATAAGTAAGGAGTTTGTATCGGATCAGTTTTTTCGGATTTTATCTATTATCGAGGACGAAGAATAATTATTAATAAAATTCAGACTTACTACTTTACCTTTGTTCTCTTTTACAATATCAGTTACGACAATGTCTTTTTCTTTCCAGTCACCGCCTTTGACAAGACAATCCGGAAGTAAAAGTTTGATTAACTCATACGGCGTATCTTCATTAAAAATAGTAACGTAGTCAACTGATTTCAGATTGTCTAATATGAATGCTCTGTCAAGTTCAGAGTTTACAGGTCTGCTCTCGCCTTTTAATTTTTTAACGGATTTATCTGAATTAACTCCGACTATTAAATAATCTCCGAGAAGCTTTGCCTGATTCAGATAAGATACATGACCTTTGTGAAGTATATCAAAACAGCCGTTTGTAAATACCAGTTTTTTATTCTCTTCCCTTATCTTACTCCTGATATCAGAAAGATCTTTACTTTTTAAAATCATTTTTCTTTACTTAAAATATTTTTTATCAGCTCATTTTTGAATACAGGAACAATGCCGACTTCCTGCACTACAAGACCGGCAGCGTAATTTGAAATTACAGCCGCGTCATGCACGCTCGCCCCGCCCGAGAGACATACTGCAATAGTTGAGATAACGGTGTCTCCCGCTCCTGATACGTCAGCTACTTTTCTGGCTTTCGTACTGATCTTTTCTTTTTTTAATTTTCCGTTAACTGATTCATATATCATCATTCCCTGTTCACCAAGCGTAAATATTATATTACTGCAGCTTATTTTTTTCATAAGCTTCGCGGCAATTTCATCAAGATAATCAAGGTCTTTTATTTTTATACCGAACGAATCTTCTAATTCTTTTCTGTTTGGTTTGAATATAAATGCATTTCTGAATTCAAAGAAATTATCAAACTTTGGATCAACCAGTACTTTAAAGTTCTTCTTAACAGATAAAGATGAAATTTTCCTGATAAGTTCTTTTGTTAATACACCTTTGTTATAATCCTGTAAAATTACGATTGAATTTTTTTCCGCATGATCATTCAGCAATGTAAGAATTTTCTTCTGAGACTCTTCTGAAACATCTTCCTTAGATTCACTGTCAATCCTTAATAGATGATGTGACTCCGAAATGATCCTTGACTTGCTCGTCGTAGGTCTTCCGGCTTCTGAAATTATCCCGTCCGTTCCGATGCCGATATTGCTCAGTGAATATTTCAGCAGTTCGCTTTCAGCATCATCACCGGTAACGCCGATGAGGAATGGATCCGACCCGAGTGTCTTTATATTGTATGCGACATTTGCAGCGCCTCCGAGACGGAATTCATTTTTTCGGATATCAAAGACCGGAACGGGGGCTTCAGGAGATATTCTAGATACATCTCCGAATAAATATCTGTCGAGCATTAAATCCCCGGCTATTATGATTTTTCTGTTACGGGAATTATTGAAAATGCCTGTAAGTTGCTTTCTATTCATTACTTTAAAATAAACTTATTATACAGGTTATTCAATGCGAATTATATTATTGGAATTCCGAAGGGACAATTTCATCCGTCAGCTTGTCCCTGTTTAAAAATAGAATCCCTCCTCAAATTACTGAAGAGGGATTCTTTTCAAATGTTAAATATCAATTTCAGACATTTAACTGAATTTATTTGATCAATGTCATTTTTCCTGTCTTTGAAAAATTTCCGTAAGTTAATCTGTAAAAATATATACCGCTGGGAATGTCTGTTGCATTCCAGACAGCTGAATGATCACCCGGAGTTTTCTTTTCATTCATGATGGTATTGATCTCATTTCCGAGCATATCATAAATTATGATCTTCACTGAATTCGAAGCGCCGGGTATTTCGGGTAGAGTGAAATAAAATTTGGTCAAAGGATTAAATGGATTCGGATAGTTACCAATTATAAGTTCACTTCTGTGAGCTTCTTTTTCCTGACCGGTCTCATTTTTAAATGTTCCGTTTCCGCGCTCCTCAAATAATTCACCTTTCTCGTATCTGCCGTGAGTTATGAATATATAACTTCTCTCAAAACCTGCCGGAACCGGCTCTGCAGTGTTTCTGAATTTTAATATTATCTGATTGGATGAATCGAGCTGCAGTATATTGCCGTCATTTTCTTTAAGCAGGTTAAGCGCATTTCCGGAGAAAAGATCTTCAGCTTCTATAAGTTCGGATTCTCTTAATAAAAATCCATTGTAATTAATACCTGCATAGGCAAGATAGGAGAACTGAAATTCTCCTTTCCAGTCCAAGGACATACTGCTTATTCCTTTATTTGAAAAGACCGGAACTATAACTCCGGAGTTTATTATTCTTTTGGAAAAATTCAGATCAGTAATTTCATTGTTACCTTTGCTGTCCTGAATCGTTATTGTACCGGCTATATCCTTTACGACCGGAATAACCTGAGTAAGATCACCCGATCCGGGATTGAATATCAAAGCAATACTGTCCGCACCCAAAGGATTTTTTACATCATCAGGAAATTTTGCAGAAAGTATATCCTTATCGTCTCCTTTTATGAATTTAGGATTCTGTAATCCGTATTTTATATAGTTTGTAATTTCCCTCCCTGAGAGTTCCGCGTGAGACGGAAAGACTAGATCTTTAAGTGTATATATAACAATGTCATTATTTTCCGTGATCCCGGGCTGCGTCCCGGCAGGGTGGTCAGCTATTAACAGTCTGAACTGATCAAAATAATTTACATCAATATTTGTTTCTTTTACAGCCAGCCATATCGCGCTGTCTTCCTGTGATATTGCAGGTTTAGTTCTAAGAATATATTTGTCCTCTATAAATTTATTTTTGTTATCAATAAGTTCAGATCTGTGAAGCAGATTGTTGTCATATACAAAATTATTGCCGTCATGAATAAGTATGTACGGACAGCCTGAATACGGCGGGGGATTCGGTCTGAGAAACTGATTCGGATGGATCCATTCAGGCTCGTCAATTCCGTAAAACATTATGTCATGACCGTATTGATTCGTCGCTTTTACACGGATCGTGAAATGCAATGGAGGTTCCGTGAATGCATTAACTGATGTATTATTACAGGACGAATCATATTTCATACATGTCCAGTTATTTTTGAAACCTGTATTTTTAATAGTGATCCTGTTTGCGGACTGACTTACAGAAATTCCCGGGATCGGCAGAAAGCATTCACGCGCCGTGTCACAGACGAATAACTGAAATTCATAGCTCTGAACATTTCCCGAAACTTCACATTGTATCAACATTGCTTCACCTCTGTATAATTTATTATCCGTATTGCTGCTTGTAAATCCTGTAATGTTAGGAAGCATTTTCGGATCGGGAGGAAACATTCCCGTCTCCACTCCAAACCAGTAATAAAGTCCTGCGACTGATCTGATCGCATGATTGAAACAGTAACCTCCCATTTCATTAAGATCGGTAATATTCTGCGGAGGACTGCCGAGCTGCTGATAATAATTTTCTATCATCGGATTTGTACCTCCCGGAAGAAAATTATTTCCCATATGCTGCTGAGGGATCTCAATACAATCCGGCCCGCTTGGATAATGATCAGCAAGCTGAGAAGAAGTATATGCAAGAAATCTGACCGGATCAGAAGGGTCACTGTAAGGATCAATAACTCCTCCTGCAGTTTTTGCAGTGTACATGTTGTAATTAAGATATGCTCCGTCATCTATAAAATTATGATAACAGTCTCCTCCGTCCAGTCCTCTGACATGAACGTCATTGTGAACATGCGCAGGAACGGACAGGTCCTGTATCAGATGTGACATTCTTCCGAGCACTTCCCAGACAATTGCGTTAAATACATTATCCGTAGCTGTGATCTCCTCCCTTACAAAAGTTTCCTGTCCGGCTGTATTTACAAAACTCTCCAGCCATATTTTTCTTGTCCTGAAAAAATTTATAAGTCCGCGTGTATGATAACTGTATCTGAATACATAACCGGACTGATGCAGATAATTTATGTATTCTCTTCCTCCGTAGCCGTTTGTCCAGCTGAACCACTGCCCGTCCTGAAATCTGTTCAGTTTAGTAAATGCATTAGGATAATGACCTATTGAATTCAGATATGTCAGAGAATTGTCGCCGCTGGTCCTGTCATCTGCATTCCAGAAATGCGAGTTGCTGACATACCAGCTGAAGGGACCTCTTACATCAAAAACAACATCTTCCTGATCTTCCCTGTATGCTCCGGTTGTGATCTTACCGGTTTGCCATGGGCGCGTTCCCTGATCACTCATGCTTCCAATTCTCTGATCGAATTTTGAAAAGTCATAATTCGGATATTTGTCTTTAAGAAGACTAAGCGCCTGAAGGCTGATATACATATGGACATTTTCGTTGTAGGGATTTTCGGAATTTCCAGATGAACTGTCATCCGGATTCCTGCTGCCGTCATTGTCCGGATGAGCTCCGGAATTTAAAGCGATAAAAAAGTTTACTAATAATATTGCAAAAATTTTACGCATAATAAAATAATTTAAAGGTTAATTAATCGTATCTTTTAAAAATGTTAATGAGTTTTATCCTGTGTAATAAATAAAGTATCTTCGTTTTATTATGCCGTCCGTAGCGATTTGACATGAGACAGAATGGTGTAACCTATGAAGCGAACGGTGAATGTAGATCTTAAAAATTATCAATTCGTAATTCGTGAATTGTAATTTGTAATTTGTAATTTGTAATTAGCAATTAAATACATCCGGCGCTCTTATCATATTCATGTTTTCTCCTTTTAATATTTAAAACTAACTTATGCAAATTATCATTATCACCACTTTAAGTCAAATTGCAATTTCCGCCAATTGTGAAAATCCGGCATGCCGTTTTTTAATTAAAGTTATAGAAAGATTTTATCAGTTTTATTTTTCATTTCACTAAGGCTTTGTTATTCGCCTCAGGACTGCTGAATGAGATCTGCAATGTTGATATTACAGTTTCAAATGTTTATTTTGATTTTCTAAAGGGAAACCAAAATGACTGAAAATGAAAATCATTGTCTCGAAAATGTTCTCCCTTTAAGTTCAGTTGTGACTTAGTTGAAACTAAATTCAATTCCCAATTGATTTTTTACATTCATTAAAATTAAATTTACTAAAATGGAAATTAAAAAATACAAACTTAAACCTGTTCCGAGGTTAGTCAATGTACTGAATGTAAATGATAATATTTTTTTATCTGTTGTAATAGGAAACGGTCAGATAGGCGGAAATAAAGTTTTATTAGACGGTAAACTTATTGCAAAAGGAAATCTGTCCGAGCAGGCATTTATAGGAACTGTTCCGGAGCTGGCAGAGAAGGAAATTGTGATAGAAACCAATGTGCTGGATGTAAATGCATTTACAAATGTCTGCGTAATCACTTCTACTATACTTAATCAGGAAAATCAGGTGTTGTTTTCTAAAATAGATCACG